>Ga0114932_10002691_pt1 | contig 18404 bp, 22 predicted proteins | sample 2SBtaG_2_FD_87286 | JGI IMG/M metagenome (GOLD analysis project Ga0114932, IMG submission 87286) | Deep subsurface microbial communities from Kolumbo volcano to uncover new lineages of life (NeLLi) - 2SBTROV12_ACTIVE470 metaG | ecosystem: Environmental > Aquatic > Marine > Volcanic ... | reverse complement strand
TCCGGTTCCTCCTCCGGTTCCTCCGCCTCCTCCGCCTCCTCCGCCTCCTCCGCCTCCGAGTCCTGGGAGTTTTCCGGCTCCTCCGGTAAACTGTCCGCCTCATCTCTCGCACACCGATAAGTGTTGTCAGGTAGGTAGAGAAAATTGCACAGGACTATCCGGCATATGTCCTCCTAACAGACATAACATGCCACATACGAAGTGTCCTGTTTCAAGAGAGTCATATTATGCACCCCCGCCACCCACACCTCAAGGGAGTTGCGGCGACACCCGGCGATGCGTCCAAAGTACGTCTGATGCCGTGAATCCTGCATTGTGCAGTTCTTCTTCGTCGGATTGCACTTCGTGTTTAAGTAATAAAGTTGTAGACACTGATATGTATGTTAGTGTAACTAAGGATTGCGCTGGGAATTCGGTAGATCGAATGAAGACTTGGGAAAATCAATGCTTTAATCAGTCGTGTTTGGACGCATTGCGTAGATACCCTAAGCTTGACCCGAAAAATCCGTCGGAGTGTACCCAGACCGCAAAAGTGCAGTCAGTCGCCTCTGCCCTGCAGAGCGCCGGGTGCTTAAAACACGATATAAATTCATACTGTGCCGGCCAGGTTGTTGGGAGAGCTGGGTGCGAAGCTCAGAACCAAAAATACGACAGTGACGGGTATAAGTATTGGAAAAGGCCGTACGGGTCAGGAAACGCGACGGACGGATGGCAGTTTGGGGCCAACTGCCCTCCGGCTGTTCAGGGCTCTGTTGTAAACATTAAAGGAACCGACTACGCGATGTGCACACCTAGAGGGCAAGGTATTGAAAACAAACAATGTCCGCCGGCTCCAAACGGAAAACATGGATTTGTAGCGTTTAATGACTTTGAAGGTCACCCACAATGCGTTCTGGGGTGTGCCGACGTTAATGACTGTCCAGGAGGTCAAGAATGCATTTCAGTGCAGGGTACCAAGTTTTGCGCTGGAAAAATCAACTCTCAAAATACGTTCCATTCAAATCCAACTGTAAAGTATCTTTTTTCCAAAAGCAAGTGCCATGCGGTCGATAATTGTCCCGCGTGTGTTCTAGCCGGTGCACCCGCGGGTGTCGTAGAGAACCTCACACAATCTCAACTAGACATATTTTGCAATGAGGGTCAGTTTCTCAAAGAAATTTTACATTAATTTTTCATTTAATTTATATAAATTAAATGAGCATCTGGACAACATTGAAAAATTGGTGGGACACTCACCCTCAGATAGTAGGCTTTCTGTTCGCGTTGCCGATAGGCATGGTAGTCATTCTGGCTACATTTTTCGAAGAAGACACTGGAAACGAATCGTACGCTTTGAACTACCTGTACCAGCAGCTTGCTATTATAGCAGCTCTAGTTCTATTTGTAGCCTTGGCTAGTCGCGCTTTCATTTCTAGAAAAGTCGCGATGGTTGCTATGGTCATATTGTATGCAGCCCTTCAGTTCATCTACGTAAAATTTGATATTACTCCTAAAAATTAAATTAAAAATCATACTTACCTGATTTCTTGAGAACTAGCCATGTGCCTCCCGCTATTACTCCGATGCCGAGTAGGACTGCGAGTTGTATTACCCACTGAGGTTTACCGCTTCGCGCACCGCTTCGAGGATCGCGATTCCTGCTTCGCGAGGCGGGGGCTTCGCGAGGCGGCGGAGGACGAGTACGAGGAGGAGGACGAGCGGCGAAGCCGCCTCGCGAAGCAGACTGAGCGCGTTTCTTGTTCTTTATAAATCGGAATGCAAAAAATCCAAGAAGAAGAATCACTCCGGCAAGTATGATCATTCCTTTTTTCGATTTAGCACTCCCTCCGGTCGTGCTTGATAAAATTTTTTCTTGTGAAATAGAGTCGTGGGACACTGGCGCGGGGTTCGGATTTATTCGTCTGAGCTCAGAAAGTTTTCGCGAGTAATTTACTCCATCGTGTTTAGATATAGAAGAATACATTTGTGCTTTAAATTTAGTGCTTTTAAATGTTCTCGGTATAAATAAATGACTACAATGGTTAAATCAAAAGCATCGTCTCTCCCAGTAGAGGACTGCAAATATAATAATAATTGGTACGGGGCCAGGCATCCTTTTCTGTGCACGTCTGCAGGTCCTGATTCGTGCGGAAGTGCGCGGGTAGATGTGATAAATCCACAGCTTTACGCCGAGAATGTAGCTGAGGATTTTATAAAGATTCCCGACACTCCGTGCGGAGGACCTGGTTACACATCGGAAGACTCCCGGCTCAAGCACGCGATGTATGGCAACATGCCTCTAGACATCGACAAACGTCCTATGGACATGGAAGTAGAGGCCGTAAATACCAACGACGTGTACTCGGACAAGTGGAAAGATTGGAAGACTGGGTTTAGCAACTACCGTGACATCAGTAAAGGACAGATCACCTACTACGTAGACAAGGAGATCGCCCCTCCGTTCAATCATCCGATGTTTGAAAACAAGGCCGCGATAATGGGGTACGTCACCGTGACTCCAATGAACAAGGTCAAGCCTATGTACAAGCGAACTCCTCTTAAATGTCGAGACTGTCTGGATACAAACAAATGCCGCTGCGACTACCTTGGCGGTCTGAGCTGGATTGAAGACTCAAACGAACAGCGCGAGGACATCATGGCAAGCCAGCTGTGGAGGACGAACTCTTCAAAGTGGGAGAGTCGATGGGCGAGTTAATTAATGAGCCGCCTCGCGAAGCAGCTTATGAGCGTAATCGTAGTAATAAAAATGGATAGGAAAGAAATAGAAAAAAGAATTAAGGCTGGATATAAAAAGAGAAAGAAGACGGGTGGAGCGACTCGTTGCGTAAGTCCAAAGTCCGATGTTCCAAAAGATATTTTGCGAAGAAAGCTCCGAGAAAAAATAGAGCTGAAGGGAATGAGTAGGATAACCAAGAAGCAAAAAGACAAAATGTTGAGTGAGGAAATGACCAAAATGGGTGTAGACATGAAAAAGTTCAAGGAAGCATTGAGCACTCTGAGCATGGAAGGGAAATTCGATGCAACGTTAACCAAAAATTAAATTTAATACTTTATCGAGTATTAAATAAATGTCAATACCATTAGGAGCAGAAGCAATTTTCGCAACTATTCAAGACGTAGGGGACGAAGCAACCTCGACAATTCCTACGGCTGCAAATCCTACTGCAAACGTGGCCGCGGCCCCAGTAAATGGGACAGCTACTACTTTTATGAGAAGTGACGCAGCTCCCGCGCTCGCAGATACTACGGTCGCTCCAGGATCTTACACTCACACGTCACTGACTGTCGATCAACAGGGTCGAATCACGGCGGCATCGTCAGGAACACCAGCTTCAGGCGTCAGCACAATTACTTTTGGAACTACCGGTCTGACCCCGGCCAGTAAAACAAACGGAGACGTCTCCGTCGGGGGCACACTTGCCGTTGCAAATGGCGGCACCGGGGCAACTTCACTAACAGACGGCGGAGTTATTCTTGGCAGTGGTGCAGGCGCCGTCACTGCGTTGGCCCAGGCAACCGACGGTCAATTAATTATCGGAAGCAACGGATTAGATCCTGTTCTGGCTAACTTGGGCGGCACGGGCTCGGTAAGTGTCAGTAATAGCGCCGGAGCCATTGCGCTAGACCTCGCAGATACTGCGGTCGCTCCAGGATCTTACACTCACACGTCACTGACTGTCAACCAGAAGGGGCAAATCACGGGGGCATCGTCAGGAACTGTAGGAGGCGTCAGCACAATTACTTTTGGAAGTACCGGTCTGACCCCGGGCACTAAAACAGACGGAGACGTCTCCGTCGCGGGCACACTTGTCGTTGGAAATGGCGGCACCGGGGCAACTTCACTAACAGACGGTGGAGTTATTCTTGGCAGTGGTGCAGGCGCCGTCACTTCGTTGGGCCAGGCAACCAACGGTCAATTAATTATCGGAAGCAGCGGAGGAGATCCTGTTCTGGGCACTCTTGAGGCTGCTGTAGGCCCTGGCGGGCCAGACATTTTCACTATTACCCCTGGAGCGGGGACTATAACTATTGCGTTAGACATAAAAGATCAAAAAACGAGTGGGCACGCAGTATACTACGATCCCACTGTTGGCATTGGTTTCAACTACAAATCATAGTTCAGTTCCCATTAACCAGATTCCCAGAAAGGAAATTTTTATGTAAAGTTAGAAGATCCTTCTCCCAATTTATGAGTCTCCCCCAGTTGTCGCTATAATCGATAAGTTGAGAAACAGTCAGGGGTGTGATAAGAACAAACGTGTGTTTGCGTTGTAGTTCAAACCATGCTCTATCAAGAGAAACATCATCCAGGTTTACAGAGTCGCCCGGCTTTGGTACTGAGTGAAGTGCGTGTTCCAGAAATTTTTTCCAACACGTTAAAAGAGTAGGGACGTACGATCGCCTCACAATGTAGGCTACGCAAGACATGCACCTGAAAACGCGCACGGCACTCAAATTTTTATACTTTTCTACGGGACCGGCGTTCATACCACCAAGGAGGAGCACATCCCAATCTTCATCATCTGCTAATTCTCGCACACCTTTCACTACTACATCTGGATTTTTAAAGACTACGTCATCTTCAAAAATCGTCACAAATTTTTCACTACTCTCACTTGAAAGGAATGTCTCCAGTGTTTTAATGTGGGATTGAAGACAGCCGATGATTCCTAGTTTGTGCGGGATAGCACACACACGCACTGGGTCGTTGACCAGTATTTTTTTCAGTTCCTTCTCTACGTGTTCTTTACGGTCGACTCTTTTTTCCAAGTTGATATAGTAAGAAGCTTTAAAAATCGGATGAGGGTCAAACCAACTTACATCTGTACCCGCCTTTATGGCCGCCTTCTTACCCTCTTCGAATTTTCCTATCTTCCAAGCGGTGACTGCGAGCTCGTTCCACCTAGTAAAATTCATCAATTTTTTATCAACTTGATCAGGAAAATTGTCGTCCAGATTAAACTGAGCTGCATAGTTAAGGTACATGTATGCCAATTTGAACCTCCCGATTTGTCTACAAATACGACCTACATTGATTATACCGTCTGGATTAAAATGGCCGAGCCTCTCGCTTTCCGAGGCGGCACGCAAGTACCAGTCGATTGATTCGTACACTTTCGAAAATAATGCGTATATTTCGCCGCATCTAAGCATTGCCCTATATTTTTCCCACGCGTCACCTTTACTCGACGCGCATCTAAGCATATACATTTCAAGAGCCTTCTTCTTTTTACCATTCGCCGAAAGCGTCTGAGCTAGGTAAAACATGGTGCGGGTGCACTCTGGTTTTTCAAAGTGCGCGGCCTTGAGAACCGCAAGATCCCAGGGCAACCGCGATTTAAATTTTTCCTGCTCTCCGTCCCGATCTTGGTAAATCTCAATTTTAGATACCTTACACTTTGGTTTATCGTGGTAGAGCATCTCGTGCACTGGATGTTTCCAACGCCACCCGTGCCCTGATCGGATTAATTTAAGTTCAGTGCTCTCAACACGTGAAGAAGCACTTGTCCATACTTGTCTAACATAAATACCGTTTATGGAATCTTCTTCTTCTGCTTCTCGCCCCGGCCAGCGAACCTCATCTGCAGCATCCAGATGCAGTATCCACGAATTTGGAGGTACCTCGTTCTCCACCCATTCCAACGCTTCGTTTCTGGACACTGCAAAGTTTACCCAAGGACCTTCTTTAACCTCAATATGAGGTGCATAATTCTTACAAATATCGACAGTGTTGTCGGTAGAGCCAGTGTCATACACAAATATTTTTTCAACGCGCGACGCTACTGATTTGAGAGTCTTCAGTATCACAGGCGCCTCATTCTTTACCATGATCAGTGCATACATTTTTATAATATTTTCAGTATTCCCTTAGATAAATGATGATTAAACAGAGACGCTACAACTTTTCCATTACACGTCGCTCTCGAACATGGGAACGCCTAATAAATACTGCACTAACGCAGATCCGGAGGCGCCAGTATGTCCTCCAATGTGGAACTGTCCTATTGAAAATGTGAGGCCACCGATGCCTATTTGGAAAACGCCTGACTTACGTAAGAAACCTGCTTATACTGAACGAGTGCTGAGGAAACCAATCGACCCTTTCCCTGGAGGAGATCCCGACCTGGTCGTTCAGTCTTCTAATACTCCAGGAAGCGCCTCCGCCGGAAGTTCGACTACTGACAAGGACGGTCGATTCTGTAGGCAATGCGGTCCGAGAATTTTAGGCGTCATCGGAGTGCCTAATGCGGACCCGAACGCCCCGTGGCCTGCTGTAGATGCAAACAACGCCGAAGTCAACCCGTTTATAATGGCAGAAGAATTCTCAGGTCCAGAAGCAAACGACGTCATACGTGCAGCGGGCAATTACACGCCAGAATACACTACCTACGAACAAAGTAATGTTCTCCTTCAACCCCTTCCACAGGGGTTAGCGGTCAGTGCAAATTTCTTAGTTCTTGCAGGCGATGGCAATAATCCTCCTCAAAATTGGGATATCATTCCAAGTTCAGGCACAGTTTATATACATGGCGAAACTATTCAATATAGTGGGAAGGCGCAGGCAGGTGTGGGTGGTGTTTGGGTGTTGTCTGGTTTGACACGTTCACTTCCGCAGGCAAATCGTACTGCAAAGGCCAATAACGAAAACGCCATAATCCTGTTAGGCGTTGGCACAGGAAATACGTCGGCTAGTATCAGGGCTGACGTTGCGGCTAACAGGAGCATATCCGCATGGAATTTGAAAACCAACTTAAGCAGAGGTAGTAACTTTTCAGATAATTCAGTTCTTGTTGTACAGAATAGCAACCTCGGAGGAACAAACGCGAATGGTGGCATCACTCTTGTAGAAATTAGAACAACTCACTGGCCCGACGAAGACGTCACGACGTGCATAGTCGCAGAAGATCCATCCAAAATAGACATTGCGAGACAGTACTGCTGCTTCAACGATACCCTCACTGCAGATGACTGGGCAGGCGGAGCTGGCAGGTGCGCGGCTCTCGCTCAGTATAGCGTTGGTCGTCCTGGTGAGTGGGCCCAGCACTGCCCCGACGGATATGAATACGCCCCAGGAGCCGATGGTCTCTTCTGCAAGAAGTGCGGAACTGGAACGTCTACATTCGACCCTACTGTCAACCCGGCAAACTGCCCCGCCAACGGCGTCGGTTGCCAGAAGTGTTGCGAAAATCCGGGAGTCCAGTGTAATTAAGTTAAATCCAAAAATAAAAATAAAAATAAAAATAAAATAAGAATATTGATTTTCTTATTTTAATTAGGTAGTTACTGACATACCCCCCACCATTTCTTAGTTTCTTGCATACCAAAATCAGGAGGCTTCATTGCGCACCCCACACCACCACAAGTGCCGTCCCAGCACTTGGTGTCGAACATACTACACGACTTAGAGGAACACTGGCGGTTAGAGTCGCAACATTCACCCTTTTTAAGCAGTGGCTCAAAATTCTCTAAGAGATTAGCGTGCCCGCATACTTGATTACAATTATTATCCCATCTGCAACCATGCCCCAGACCTGGTTTAGGATCAGAACCCGGTGGAAACGAACTCGTCCTCCATCCACCTTCAGGCGCGGACTCACCGTCGTTTACAAATTGAGCAGCCCATATACTGTATTGGGGGGTTCCCGTGAAACGGCAATCGTAGTCTATGTCCGATAGGTATGCTGGGCTATCTACTGGTGGACATTTGAGCCTCTTCTGCCTGAAATCGGAATCGCCGCACCAGTCATCGACTTGCTGAATTCTGTCGTCGAGTCTTTGTACTACGCCCGGTGGAAGCCTGCTTCGCGAGGCGGCTTTGCGGCTGCTTCGCGAGGCGGCGAAGCCGCTAGGATCCGCACCTTTCCAACCGCAATATTCTGGAATACACATGCAATGATCCATCCAGTGTTGAAGACTTATCGCACAATTACTATTATTGCAAGCACGCACCTCCTGGAGTGTGCCATCATCCTTCCAAACCGGTTCACAATGCGTATTTATTTCATCCTGTAGTTGCTCCATACTCTTAAGAGAACAATTAGTACTATTACATGATTCTGTCATTTAATTATTTATTTATTTTAAAATCGTATACCACTTTGGTTTATCGTCTCGACCCTTGTTCCACTTGAGCGTCCATTTCTCGGTGTTCTTTGTGCCGTAGTACTTGCGGTAGGTCTCAACCCCGTTGACCCTGCCCTGGTCGTCGTACACGGCGCACTTCCCGAAGACCTCGTCGTTGATGGCGCAGTCAAAGTACTTGCACCCATCCGGAATGCCGACGATGGCCCGCTTCTTGGAGGGAGCGGCTTCGCCGCCTCGCGCAGCAGGAAACCCGAGCATACGAAGGCGGTCGAGATGCGACTGGCACTTGTGAATCTTGCCATAGCGTCGCGTGTACTCGTAGCAGAGCTCAAAGCCCAGCTTGACAGCCCAATCGTAGTGGGCGCGGTCGGCCCGGACCCACTTAGAAGACGGGTGATTTTTGTGCGTGCACTTGTACGGCTTATGCACACACGGATCACCGGAGATTTTGTGCGATATATCGAGCACGCCGGGGCGGTTGATGTGCCAAGCCGAGTACAGAAGCTGGCAGGTCTCAAGGATCATCTTGACGCAGTGCTTGTCGCAGTGGTCAAGGGCGCACAAAATTGCGTTTGTGTTGAGCAAAAAAAGATTCATACTTATATTACTTATTACTTATTGTAATTTTTTTCAAAAGCAACCATTTTTGAAAAATAAAGCCAGTTACTTATCTTCGTGGCGGAGACCTTACCATTGGAGCAGGGCTTATGTAGAATGGGTGAATTATTTCACACAGCTTGTAGAACATTCTGGAAATGTAGTCTACCTGAGAGTCTCGCACGGCTTTGAGAATGTCTACCCCGTGGATGTAGTATTCTACGGAGTCCTTTAGTCCCCTAAGATTTTTTGAATCCGTAATGACCGTACTCACATCACGTGGAGAAATTACCGAGAACATGGTGTCGTATTCTTGCCGTTTCTCATCGGTAGTGAACAAATCGGAAATAACCTTGTCTATGCAAGGGTTAGTGCACAGCTCTCTTTTTAATAGGCGGCGGGCCTGGCTGGAAACCCTAGTATAGGCACAAAGGGCACTTACGGTAGAATCAATCTCTGGTTTTTGCATTTTTCTTTCTGAATTCTATTTTTTAAATACGCAGAATGTTAATATTGAAGTCCGAACTCTCTCTACGGGCATGGCAAGGGAAAACCGTGTTGCACGAAGTTTGCATACAAGTAGCCGCATACGCGGTCTTTGCCCCCACGGATCCATGAGGTACGGTATCGTAAGTACCTCCTCCGACTGCCGTGTAACGAGGATACGTAGACCCAAGTGCTGATGGATCTCGCGACAGAGGAGGCAGAGACGAGGCAGTATACCTGGCAGAATTTACAGATCCTTTAAAATTCTCTTGAATGTCGTCATTATTATTGTTATAAATCGAGAACAGACTGCTACGGTCCACAGTACCTGCAGTCTCCGCATCTGAATACCCGCCCACACTTATTCCACTCTTGTGTCCAGGTGCTCCGCAAACTAGTCCAGAACCGCCAACCAGATTAGCGATTCCTGACACTAAATTCGCAGATGCGTAACACGCATCATGCCTGGGTCTGAACCCCGCTGCCCTGTCTAGTATGCGAGGATCGCACAACGTCGGTGCTCCTCGAAATCTGCGGGTGTATGGGAAATGGTCATCATCTGTAAGGGAGTACCTTACTAAATTTGCTGTAGCCAGCCCTGGCTTACTGAAATCCTGATACTTCGCTATCTGAGAAGCAAGGGACGAATCAGCCAAGTTTGTCAAATTAAAAGTCAGATCGTCGGAATTATCAACTGCCGTCCAGATTGCTTTCTCTACATCTACATTATCCATCTCTGAATTATCGACTGCCGGGCGAGGAGCCGGGCGAGGGGCCGGTCTAGGTGCTGGATTATCGCTTATCATTGTTATTTTATTACCAATGGTATAATAAAATGAATTAATTTTATATTGACCCGCAAGAACTACACCCCTTGTAGTTTTCAGAAACATCTGAAGGAAGAGGAAGAGGATCTGGAAGATCTGGAACTGGAAGATTGAGAGGATTTTCTGGAAGATCTATAAGAACGGACGGGCGAGGGGCCGGGCGAGGAGCCGGACGAGGAGCTGGACGAGGAGCTGGACGAGGGGCTGGGCGAGGGGCCGGGCGAGGAGCCGGACGAGGGGCCGGACGAGGGGCCGGACGAGGAGCGGGTCTACTAAGGTCGGCGGCAGTTGGACACTTTTTATCCAAATTAGGACAAACCGGTGGACAAGATGGGTCGACTTCGTCAGGACAGGTTGTAATACAACCAAAGTCCCCAAAACGTTTGTAAGATCTAGACATTTTAGTTTTCACTTGCATTTATTATCTAAAATTTAAAAAAAGTAATCAAAATAAAATGTCAAGAACACAATTTCAGAGAAGTATTGTTAGAGATGTAAGTGGTCTAAATATATTTATAAGTTCTCACGGGAGTATTGATTCGCGTACTGAATCTTCAGTACGCGATGCAGCTCCATTCTTGAGGGAGAGGATGCAGCCGCTGCAGTACCCATTAGCGTATACAGTTCCAGCTGGAGTTGTATTTCATTTCCATTCAGAACCGGGTGTAGCTGTCGCCAATATCGCCCGACGCGTGGCTGATGCGGCGGAAGCTATTATATGCTACAACATCTTAACAAATAATCATAGGGCAAATGACATATGTTTCAGTGTAGGCCCCGGCAGTCAGGTGCCTAATTATCGTATAACACCAGAATACGATAACCGTGAATTTATGTCCAAGGTATCTGCGTGTATCCCCCGCGGTAACGTCAACCTCTCTTCTTCATCACTAATCAAGGAGCAGGGCAACACGATAGGAGAACTGCGACCACTCCAGAATATTAGGTATTCAACCAATTTGTATAGTCTTTTACCTTTCGGAGACCCTAATAACCTAACGCACAAAATAAAAAATTTAAGAAATAGCATATACGGGAACTCCGCTCTGATCCATATTCATTGCACGTTCTGTCAAAATGTTTTTAAATACTGGGGCGTGCCGGTCATATACAGAGGACTCAATGCAACAACATATATAAACTTAGATCCACTGCCTGGAGATCCCTCTCCTCAAAAACAAAGGTGGATCTTGGTAGAGCCTGGTACTCTAACAAGCATCGGGACTCCAGACGAAAAAAAACACGGAGTTTTGGAGAGCCAAATAACATGGCCAGTTCCGGATTGGTTTATTAGAGTACGCAATAACGCGATGGCGGCCGATAGGCAAGCCCCAAATCAAGCTCGCATACATAACGCGTTGCAAGCGTTTAGGTCGCCAACCAGACCCCCACACCTAACAGCACGGCACGTTAATATATTTGGAAATTTACAGACAAGGCCTGAAGACGATGCAGGTGATCAGTTTGGTAGCCTGACTGTAGGCGACAATAATATTACTCCACACCGAGAGCTATCTCGGACTACTAACATGGCCATAACTCCTCAATCAACAAACCCATTTCAGTATACAGAACAGGAACGACGACGACAAACGCAGAGCGAACAAAGAAGACAACGTGAACAAAGAGAGTACTTGAGGCAAATAGAAATCCAAAACTCCAATCAAATGAATGTTGATGATGACGATAGAGAAGATGATAGCGGAGATGAGAGGAGGCCACAAGTATCACCAAGTACTGCACGGCAGTTCCCCTACGCCATTCAAATGAATGTTGATGATGACGATAGCAGCGGAGATGAGAGACTACCATTACCACAAAATATTGTGAGACTACCATTACCACAAAATATTCAACCACAGACGAGCGCCCTTTCACACGCGTTTGTACCCAGAAACAGAAATGAAATTATAGACCGGGCGGCGATGAGAAGTTCTCCCTACAGGTGGAGTCGGAGGAGGCGGAGGAGGCGGAAGTGAGTGTCCTTAAACGAATTAAAATAACCTAATTATAAAGTAAACCATGTCATTAACTGCTAAATGTGAAGACAAAATTGATACAACGTGTACAGCAGAACAAAAGGCTGATGACCCTTGGGCGTGCGGCAATTGCTACGCAGACAATTTGGAAGAAATGATGAAGGGTTCTTGCAACAGTGTAAACCCACCTGGAGCCAACCCCCCATACCTTATGAAAGCAAGAATAGATAAAAATTGTGGTGTAAATTGTTATTTGCAACTGAAAAAATCTTGTGCTGGCGCCAAGAGATCAAGCGTGGGTAATTGTTTTGTTTGTGCTGGCACGCACCAAAAGCAAATGGATGCCGCCGGATGCACATCCGGTATGTTTGATTGGTATTGTAATAATCCAGAAGAAAGTCCTGCCGAGGCTTGCGACCGCCTTTTACGGAACTACATCGGGGATAAGCTGACATACGCAGGTTGTGTGGCTGAACTCCCGTACATAATAGATAATGCCTATCCAATCTGTCATGGACTACCGGTGGCTAACTGGTGTAAAAATAACTCTACGGATATGTGTCCTGACGAAGATTTTTGCACTGTCGGTGCCTTTAAAGGAACATGTCAAAGTTGTAAAATTGGTAGCACTTGTCCAGGTAACACAAAGTGTGGTAGTCGGGATGGCGGCACAAAACCAACCGGATGCAATATTAGCAGATGCCCCAGTTTTGATTGTTGGGGCACGGGGGGCTGTAAGCCAGCAACTCCATGTTATAGACAGGATGGCGATTGGGAGGACTGTGGAAAATATGGTACTTTACAAGGATGTCAAAGATTGTGTAGGTAATTATTTTTTCTATTTTTTTTGAATAGAAAAATTAAACGTTTGAAAAATATTAATTATTAATTTTATGTTTATTTTTATCGCTTCGCAATTCTCCGCTTCACAATTTTCTTGACCTTTTTTTTAGGCTTCGTCTTGGGTTTGGGCTTGGGTTCTTCCTCTTCTTCATCCGATGAAGCTGCCAGGCTCCCGGCGTCGCTGTTGTCCTCTGGAATACCCATCAGACCCGCGCTAGTTTCGTCGGTCGTAGCTGCTAGAAGTTTAGATACTGATGGGCGGGCCAGAAGCTGCTCCCCCCCGGTGCTGCGTTCTTCGACTGCAGCCTCGAGCACGTTGACCTGGATGCGGATAAACTGACCGCCGATGTAGATGTTGTCAATCTTGATGGCAGCCTTGACATCGCAGCGCTTTCCAATAAGATCAAGTGGGTTGATTTCAACCCCGCTGACTGGGTTGAAAAAGGTTGTTCCAAACTTGTTGTCCTTGCGGTAGTGAACGAGCTTGGCATACAGAGTAGGACCGTGTCCTTCTACACGCTTTCCCTTTTCCATCTTCCAGTAGAGTGCCGAAAAGATCTTCTTCAAATCTGAGCGTTCGAGCTCGTACTTCTCGATCTCTTCCTTGTTGTCAAGGAGGTGGTCCTTGCACTTTTCGGCAATTTGCTCCAGGAGCTTGGTAAACTTCTTCTCATCCTTAGTGGGACCGTCTATGTTCCAGCAACAGAGAGGCATCTTGTATCCTGACACCGCTTGAGTCTCCCGAGAAGTTTGTTCTTGCACGCCAAAGCTAAACAGGCGAGACGTTGAGAAGACCAGGTCTCCTTGAGAGCCATCTTTGTTCTTGGTTTGAATATTAACACGCTTGAAAGACATATCGCTGTCAGGGATATTGATAGTCTGCGGTTCGGAGAAAACCATATCGTCGATATTATAGTTAGTTGGAGATTGGAGGACAGTCATTTTTTGTTTATAAAAAAACTCATATTTCTAAATCATTTTTCTTCAAGTAACTAAATGTCGTGCGCAAGAACAGTAAAAAACTTAGAAAGTCGGCCTGCAAAATGTCCGGCAAATATGCCTCAGGCCGCACAAGACGCTCCTAAGGAAACGAAATATTTCGTCGCCGGGTCTAGTCTTACTCGCGTTCCCATTCCTATGTCTGCATCGCAAAACGCCGCGCTGAACGCCCAGCAACCTGCTCCTCCTGAAACTTTTGACTGGAGAGAGCAAAAAGGTCTGAAAAACCAGTTCCTGGTTAACAAAATAAATCAAGGAGGGTGCGGGTCGTGCTGGGCAGTCGCAGTCGGCACCGCCCTTGGAGACAGATACGCCATTGCTCTCAACAAACGAGGGTTTCCTCTGAAGAAGGGGATCACCGGATCTGCCATTGAGTTGTTGTCCTGCTCGTGCGAGGGCAGATTCGGACTTGGAAGTAATCAAATATGCCTTGGTGGAAACGTCCAAATGGCTGCAAATTACTTACAATCTAAACTAAAAATCAGTACCAACGCATGCTTCCCGTACCCACAGAAAGCTATGGCCAATGCTAACCCAGCTACTACAACTATTTCGTGGGAGCAGAACAACACCGGAAATGGTGACTTGGGTTGTATGAATAACGTAACAGGATGTCAGAAAGGTAAGGAATGCGCTGAAGCAAGCATTAAATTCTCTGTCAAGCCGGGATCGGTCGCGACGTGGCCCAGAACCAACGGAATAGACGTCCTAAAAAGAGAAATTGTTAACAACGGACCAGTTGCGACTTCATTCGCAGTGCCCCCTGATTTTATAGAATGGTGGCAGACAGCCAAAAAGAAAGAAGTGTACAATGGAAAATTCTCATCTCCGCCATCTGGACACGCTGTAGTTATTATTGGATACACAAAAGATGCCTGGATTATTCGCAACTCGTGGGGACCTACGCATGACGGAGACTGGCACTGCCTTGTAAGTTTTGATAATGACATTGGAGTAGGTTTGAATGGAACTAACAAAGAGTTTCCCGGCGGATCGGTTAGTTTCGACGCTGTTATAGACGATGAAGTTATCAACGCCCTTAAGGACAATAAATACATCGGTGAATCTGGTGGAGGCGGTGGTGGAGGCGGTGGAGGAGGCGGTGGTGGAGGTGGAGGAGGTGGAGGTGCCAGTATTTGGGAAAGAATTAAAGAATTTCTCAAAAAAATTGTACCGGGTAGATTGAAGATAGCAGGTTCAGGCGATTCTCCTCCCGAGGATGCTGCCCCCAACCAAGGAAAAGCTTTTTCCAGCACTGTAAATATGGTTCTTTCGATTCTTATACTTGTAGCGCTGATTTCATTGATTATTATCGCGGTCAAATGCAAGAAGAAAAGTAAGGACTAATTTTGATATTTTTCATACTTTACTAAGTTTGAAAAAACATATTTATAATAAAATGCGAACTATATTATTTATTGGTTTATTATTCATACTAATTTTAATTTTTAGCCCGGATAAGGAGACATTCAACCTTACCGGATCGCGAAGCGATAAAATAAAAGGGTACTACTTGTGGACTTGGAAAGCTCCGCACGTAGATGGCAAACCTCAACAAGTTGTTCTGCCTAAGACCTACAACATGGCAATTTCATTCAGTGGATGGGGAACATCCGCTCTTCCAGTGACCCAGTACCAGGCGAATGGCAAGGCTGTGCAGAGGGTACCTCTGACTCAGTTATTTGCAGAAATTCCAAACGACGAACCTCTTTTGATTTGTAATCCAAATGTCAAGAATCCATTGAATCTGCTAAATGTAGGTGGTGGAAGTAATTGCACAAAAAACGAAAAGGGTGAAGATGTCTGCGCCGGAACGGGCGACTGGACGATCGAGGCTTTGGAACCTACCGCTTGGAAGGCTATTATTGCAAACACCAAACGTTTGGGGTACAATGGATTTTGTTTTGACCTGGAGCAAGGGCGGCGAACGGTAGCGAACGATAACAAGAAGGATGTGCTGTCTCCTGACACGTTTACTCCTATTTTCAATATGTGCAAGAATGCGGGGATGTACGTGATGTTAAGTTGTTCATGGTTTGGAGTGAACACGTGGGGTTTTGAAAACGTCGCGGAGTTGAGGAATTCGTGGCTGAGTGCGGTAGAAGAAGGACGAGCAGACATTTTTTCTCCTCAGCTGTACGATGTCAAGCCATGTGGCACACCTTGGGATGGTCAGAAAACGGGTGAAGACCAGTCGTGGGATTCGGATCCCGATCTTGAACTTCTCCGACAGAGGCTAATTTCTCTGGGGCCGAAACTCGTCCCTACAATTAACGATCGAAAGACCATCAATGGCATAAACAAAGCGTTTCCCAACAATGGAGGCTATATAATGTACTGCCAGGACCAGTTAGATTTAAGATAAATAAAAGAAGTAAAATAAAGTATGATTGAATTGAAAAAAATACAAGAGGCATCGCCACTTAAGATCTTCTCCGTTGCACTTACGTGTTTCGCAATAGGAGCCGTACTTATCGCAGCCTCAAAGAAGACTGATGTTGCAAAGGGCTTGGCTGTAACAATGGTGCACCTGACCGGATGGCGAATCTCGCATCTTCTTCTCCACATGATTTTGGGAATAATCTACCCCGATAAACTGCTGCTATTTTTCACACTCGGAGTTATATGGGAAGTAATCGAGTATCTTATAGGGGCGTACAGTTCAGATAAATGGTGGGGAGGAAGTGTGTGGGCACATGCGCAGGATATAATTGCTAATACGTTAGGATTTTTATTAGGAATATTAATATCTAAAATGCTATGCGATCATTCTCCTCCTACAATAGGAGGCAAGTAAGTGCTATCACACATGTCGCACTTTTTCAGCCGGTTCTGCTGGGTCATGAAAAAGACTGCTAAAGTTATGGCCGTCATTGCTACAACTAATGAATATGCTCCCAAAGTATTAACCTTGCAGGTGACTACAAATTCTAGCAGAATCCAAACTGACGAAATAAACGCGATAGTGCGTATGATAAGATTGATTAGGTCCATATTTTATTTTCTTTTAGAAATAAAATGTATAAACTAACTTACGCAGAAAATAACAACCTTGTCAAGAGAAATGTAGGAGGATGGGGCGGCACAGTAGGAAGCAATACTCGCGGCGATTTTGACAAAAAGGGGTGGACGCAGGCTGGCGGTCTCGTGATCACGCCTACCGACCAACTAATGGACGTTGTTTCCCATTGCAATTGCGGAGGCGTTCCCCTGGGCGGAATGGGCCTGGAACAGGCCGCTAATGTTTCGCGATGCTGTCACGGGCAACCTAACTCGAACATCCGAGAAAATTGGGATTGGGACCAATTTTTTAGCGTTCCGGGAGCTTTCGCAGAACAAGCCGCAAGGGATATTAAGTGGTGTTGGGATAATTGGGATACTTGGTATGGATGTCACGAGTAACGCTTGGTCAAGTTTTAAAGAATGGATCTGAGGCGGATTAAATTCATTTTATTTCCATATGAATAAAATGCAATCAAACTCAATAAACTTATTAATAATAGCATCCATCACGATAACGGTTATTGTCCTAGGAATATACGGGCTCAACAAAGCGGCGACGGTTGCGTCTGAATCCGTAGATAAAGTAACAAAGTCTCCTGCTCTAACTTCTACCCTAGGAGAAATAGGCAAGATGGTCAAAGAAATCAACGACGACAAGGTCCTTCAAGACATCGGCAATTTAGGCACAGTGATGAAGGGCATAGAGGATAAAAATATTTTATCTGGGGTTGACGCATCCCTTGATAATGTGAACAGTGTCGTAGCTGACGTACGAAACGCTCAACTTATCCCTACCGCCGAAGGAGCAATACAGGATGCTCGAACGTTGATGGCCGGTATCGACGATGCAAGCATGAAACAGCTGAATCAGATTGTTCAGAAATGTGGAGATGGAATTACCATGGAAATTCCAAAAGGAAAGTTGGCCAATTTCACGGTTGACGTGCCTGCCATTATTGGCGACGATATTGCAGTCGAAGTCCCGTCTCAGGATATGACAATGAAACTCAACTTTCCCGGTTGCTCAGAAAATTTCAAGAAGGAAGCCTTTTCAAAGATTATCAAAGACACATTCAAAATCAAAAATCTTCCAAGTCGTTTTGAGAGGGAATTTCACATAGACGCAAACGGTCTCATTCGGACAGGTGTAAAGGACAAAAGGGTTTAATTTTTTTATACTTTCGCGAAGCAGCCGGTCGCGTCCTCGAATTCAAAAATGATGTTTTTGAAGTTTACTTATTTCTTAATATACGATGAATGATAATTGCAAAATAAGTAACCCACGGTATGAAGAATGTGACTTTTGTTATAACGGAGAGGTAAAAAAAATTACCTGGGGTAGGTACAAAGGCTATCCTGTTGAAGCCTTGCTAGATGCCGACGACAGCTATATTATTTGGTTATTTGAAAAAACGGAAGATGACTGGGCAGCTTGGGAAAAGGAATATCTAAACCACTATATCGAGATCAAAGAAAAGATAGATAAAGCAGCCGCACTCAAGAGGTTGAATTGGGATTTTGGTAAGAAGTCATAAAAATTAATCATCAGTCTCCATCCATGGACCCTCATCTTGAATCCTGGTGA
>Ga0114932_10002690_pt1 | contig 18408 bp, 15 predicted proteins | sample 2SBtaG_2_FD_87286 | JGI IMG/M metagenome (GOLD analysis project Ga0114932, IMG submission 87286) | Deep subsurface microbial communities from Kolumbo volcano to uncover new lineages of life (NeLLi) - 2SBTROV12_ACTIVE470 metaG | ecosystem: Environmental > Aquatic > Marine > Volcanic ... | reverse complement strand
CGGAGGATGTCTTCGCGGCTCACGACCCCGGCGGGTGCGTCGCCGACCAGCAGGCGCTCGAGGAACTCGAGCACGATGAGCGCGGGCGAAAACGCCCAGGAGAAGAACCTCAGCGGGTAGATGACGACCGGTGCGATGCGGTCAGCGTGGTGCTGGTACACGCTCTTGGGCACGAGCTCCCCCAACACGAGCACCAGGGGAACAGCGAGCACGACGGCGGCGGCGTCGCCGTAGTCGGGCCACAACCGAACGAGCGCGAGGGTGCTCAGGGTCGTGGTGGCCACCACGCTGATGTTGGTGCCCACGAGACAGGTTCCGAGCAGGTAGCTCGGTCGATCGAGCATCGCGAGCACGTGGCGTGCGCCACGGTGCCCCTCTTCCGCCCGCGCGCGAAGCCGCTGGCGGTCGGCGCTGACCACGGCGATCTCGCTGCCCGAGAAGAAGCCTTCCAGGGCGATGAACAGGGGCATGAGTGCCAGCAGCGTCCACGGTGACATCAGGCCTCGATTGGCCGAGGGCGGCGACGGGGTCGGATCTCGAGCTCGACGACGCGGCGCTCCTCCACGCTCGTGACGACGAACGCGAGGCCATCGTGTTGGACCTCCTCTCCTTCTTCCGGCACGTGCCCGAGCATGGAGAGCACGAAGCCCGCCACCGTGTGGTAGTCGCCTTCGGGCAGGCTGAGGCCGGTCTCGTCTTCGAAGTCGCTGACGTCCATCGCACCACTCACGGTCCACATGTCCGGCTGGGTGCGGTCGATCTCGTCCGAGTCCTCGTCGTCGGCGAGCTCACCGACCAGCTCTCCGAGCAGGTCGTCGAGGGTCACGAGGCCGACGATGCTGCCGTGCTCGTCCACCACGAGGGCGAGGTGCATCCTCTGGCCTTGGAACTCGCGGAGCAGGTCGTCGGCCGGCTTGGTGGTGGGCACGAAGTACGGGTCGTGCAGCAGGCTCCGTATCTGGCGGATTCCTGGGGGACTCTGGCCGCGGTAGCGCAGGAGTTCCTTGGCGACCAGCACGCCGATGATGTCGTCGGGACGACCGGCGTAGACGGGGATGCGGGAGGTTCGGTGGGTCCGAACGAGATCGAGCAAGCGGTCGTAGCCGAGGTGGATCGGCGCGCTGATGATGTCGGGCCGCGGCGTCATCAGCCGCGACACGGGGAGGTCGGCGAACTCGAACACCCGGTGGATGATCTCCTGCTCGACCGGTCGGATCGTGCCCCCCTCGAGGCCTTCGTCGATCAACTCCCGAAAGGCCTCTTCCCTCAGCCCGCCTCGCCCATCGTGCTCGCTCGCCCCGAGGCGACGGATGACCCCGCGGGCCACCATGCCCAGCACGGCGCGCGCCGGGGTGGTGACCCAGGCCCACAGGCTCAAGGGGCGCGCAACGAAGCGTGTCCAACGCGCCGCGTGGCGCAGCGCGAAGGTCTTGGGCAGCACCTCGCCGAAGACGATCAACAAGGGCGTGGCCACGAGCACGTTGAGCCATGGCCGCTCTGGCGACCACGCCAACAGCGCGGTGGCGCAGACAGCCGAGATCGACACGTTGACCAGCTCGTTGCCCATCAGGAGGGCGGCCAGCGTGCGCGGAGGTCGTTCGAGCAGCCGCGCGATGCGCGGTCCGAGGCGGGTGTGCTGCTGCAGCGTCTCCCGCTCCACGGGCTGGAGCGAGAAGAGCGCGGTCTCGGAGCCCGAGAAGAACGCCGAGAGCACGAGCAGCGCGACCACCAGCCCGATGATGGGACCCGCTGCAGCGCTGCCTTCCGTCGCCGACATCACCACCAGCAGCAGCACGCTGGTGTTCACGCTTCGGCTCCGAAGTGGGTCCAGGCTGCTGGCCAGGCCCCCCCGTCGAGGTGGACGTCCGAGCCCGAGGTCAGAGCACCGATTCGGGTCAGGCGGAGGTCCAGAGCGCGTCCGAGGCGCGCGACCGCCTCGCGGTGTCTCGGCGCGGCTGAGAAGAGGAGCTGGTAGTCCTCACCGAAGCTCACCGCCCAGGAAGGATCCGCGCCGGACCTCGCGAAGGCGCTGCTGACCGGTACGGCGGAGCTGTCGATCGCGGCCCCGACTCCACTGGCGCGGCACAGGCGGAGGAGGTCCGTAGCGAGTCCGTCGCTCAGGTCCATCGCGGCGGTGGCGAGACCGTGCTCGGCCAGCGCTGGACCGAGGTGAAGGGGTGGCTGGGGGCGGGCGTGCGCCGCCCACAAGCTGTCGGGGGGGTGCTCGAGGAGGAAGCCCGCCGCTGCGTCTCCGAGCATCCCGCTGACCCAGACATCGTCGTGCGCCTCGCCGCCACACCTCCTGAGGGCTCGATCGGGTGCCACGGTGCCCCCGACGCTGAGCCCGACGACCTTCGGGCCCGGACTCCGGGTCGTGTCGCCGCCGACGAGCGTGAGGCCGGCGCGGTCGAGACCAGCATGGAGGCCTGCCCGGAAGGCCTCGAGCCACGCCGGGTCAATGGGCTGGGGCAGGCTGACGGACAAGAGGGCCCAACGCGGAACGGCACCCATCGCCGCGAGGTCGCTGGCGTTCACCATGACGGCCTTGAAGCCCAGGTCTTCCGGGCCCTGCCGGCCATCCCAATGCACGCCCTCGACCAGCAGGTCCGTGCTGAGCGCCGTGCCGTCATCCAGCACCGCGCAGTCGTCGCCTGGACCGATCGCCAACCATGCTGGCGGCTCGGTGGCCGTGCGGGTGAGCAGGGTCACGACCTGGTGTTCGTCGGGCTCGTCGGGCATCAACGTGAGCCCATAGCTTACTACGGCGTGGCGTCGGCCGGTTCTTCCGGCTCCACCGGTCGGATGGCGCGCTCTGCGCCGCTGACCGTCTGGGTGCTCTCGTTCACCACCGTGAACACCGTCAACCGCCAGTCCACCTGCCGCTCGTCGTCGAAGTGGCCGCCGCCGGCCACCGGCGCCGACACGTGAGCGCCAGCCAGCGCCTCTCGCCAGGCCTCGCGGTCCGGCGGCTCGTTGCGCGCCACCGTGGCGATGAGCCGGGCGGCGTCGTAGGCGGCAGCCTCGAGGATCCCCGGGCTCCGGTCGTAGACGCCCCGGTACGTGGCTCGGAACGGATCCTCGGGGGACTCCGCCCACGGGTCGAAGTTGTTCACGAAGTAGCCGTCCACGAGGTACTTCCCGCCGGTCTTGGCCAGCTCGGGGTTGTGCCAGCCGTTCAGCCCGAGCAGCGGAACGGGGTCCACGGCCAGCTTCGGCGTGAAGCTGCCGATGGCGAACTCCTCGTAGGCGAGGGAGCCCGCCACCAGGCTGACGCGCCGGTGTCCGTCGGGCACGAAGATCGCCTCGAAGTCCATGATGGGCGGGAGGACCACCTTCGCGGGGTCGAAGTGGCTCTCCTCGGCCTCCTTGCGCAGGCGCCAGAGCTCGTTCTTGCGGGCCTCGTAGTCTTTCTCGCCCAGCTTCTGTGCGGCGTCGCGGAAGTCGGTGGCCGCCGGGTCGTAGAGCACCACGTCGGTGATCTCGGCACCGCGCTCGACCGCCGCTTCGTGGAAGGCGTCGCGTGCCGACGTGCCGTAGCTCGAGTCGGGGGCGAGGATGGCGTACTTCTGAAGTCCGAGCTCCCCCAGCGTGTAGTCCAGCAGGGCGTCGACCTGTTGTTCGACGGTGAGCATGCCGCGGAACACGTGGTCGCGGTCCTCGGTCAGGTGCGGGGCCTTGGAGAGCGAGAGCATCGGCACGCCTGCTGCCTGGGCGTCGTCGGCAAGCGCGACGGCGACCTCGCTCAGCAGGGGGCCCATCACCGCCGCCACGCCCTCGTCGAGCACGAGCTCCTCGAAGGCTGCGCGAGCCGGCTCCACGGCGCCTTCGGTGTCCCGGAACACGAGCACGGTGCCGCTGCCTTCCACAGCGAGCTCGATCGCGTCGCGCAGCTGACCACCGGACGGACCGTAGGTGCCGGTGAGCGGGAGCAGCACGCCCACCTTGCGGGGGCTGTAGGGGTCGTTCACGGTGGCGCGCCGCAGGATCCAGTCCGCTTCGACGCCGTGGGCGGAGTCGGGGAACATCTCGAGCAGGGCGTGCGCCAGCTCCTGTGCTCTGCCGAAGTCGCGGGCGGCCAGCGCGGCACGGGCGCGATCGATCGCCGCTTCCTCGGTGGAGGCGTCGGGGTCACCCTCGGAGGCCGAGGAGGCCAGCTGTTGCTCGCTGAGCAGGTGGGCGAGGCTGCGTCGCACGCGACTGGCCACCACAGGGTCCGCCTGAGCATACGCCAAGGCCTTGCGGGCGTGCTCGCGCACATCACCCTCGGTCTCCAACGCGAGGATGCGGTGGCGGTCGGCGTTCATGGTGTCCGGGACCCCGGCGGGGTTCACCAGGTCCAAGGTGCCCAGCGTGTTGGCGTTGGGGGCGATCGCGTGGTTGAGGAGTGCGATCCCCAGCACGCCGGCATCCCGCCATTCGCTGCTCTCGTGCTCTCGGACGAGCACTTCGAAGTGGTCACGCGCGGTGGCGGCGTCGCCGGCCAGGCGCCTCTGCTCGCCGGCATGCAGCCGGACCGCAGGCATCAGCTCGGGAGTCTCGCCGTCGACCAGGTACTGCTCGAGCATGGCGATCGCGGCGAGCCGGTCCTCCGCGGACAGCGCGAGGGCCTGGCGCACGATCGCGGGCTCCTCGAGCGGTTCGCCGCGCTTCCTCCGTGCGTCGGCGTCCGCGGGTAGAAGCAGCAGAGCGAGGATGAGCGCCGCCACGGCGCGCCAGAAGCTCATGTCTGTCGGTCCTCGATGGCCTTGTCGAAGGCCTGTCGACGGGGGTGGTTGTGCGCGGTCGACGAGCTGTCGAAGCGACGCAACAGCTCGATCTGCTCGCTGGCGAGCGCCTGCGGGATCTCCACCACGACCTTCAGGTGCAGGTCGCCCTTGCCGCGCTTCTCGCGGCGGGGGAGTCCTTGCCCGCTGAGGCGCAGCAGCTTCCCGGTGGCGGTGCCCGTCGGGATCTTGATCTGGGTGGTTCCGGTCAGGGTCGGCACCGTGACGGCGCCTCCGAGCACGGCCTCGGCCAGGGTGATCGGCACGTCGCAGATGAGGTCGGGACCTCGTCGGCGGAAGAGGGGGTGATCGGCGACGGTCACGATGACCAACAGGTCGCCCGCCGAGGCTTCGCCCTTGGGCGCGTTGCCCCGGCCTCGGAGCTTCAGCTTCTGGCCCGTGGCGACACCGGGGGGCACCTTCACCTTGAGGCGATCTTCGACGCCGTGACGGCCCTCCCCGTCGCACCGAGAACAGCGCTTGACGAGCACGAAGCCGCGCCCGTCGCAGCGGGCGCAGTCCTGTCGGAAGAGCCGGCGTGTTCCGCTTCGGCCGCTGCCGTCGCAGCCGTCGCAGGTCTTCTTGCCGTCGTTGGGGTCGGCGCCGTCGCCGTTGCAGCGCTTGCAGCCGACCTGCCGCGGGACCGTGATGAGCTTCTCGCCGCCGACGGCGACCTCTTCGAGCGACAGCGTGAGCGTGTACCGCAGGTCTTCGCCAGCGCTGCCGCGTCGCTTCTTCCTGAAGAGCCCCCCAAGGGTCTCGCCCACGAACTCGGACAGCTCGTCGGGCGTCGGAGGCTGGCCGTTCGGCTTGTAGAACGGACCGAGGCGGTCGAACTTGATGCGCTCTTCAGGGTCTCCGAGCACCTCCCAGGCCTCGACGATCTCGCGGAACCGGGCGTCTGCGTCGAGATCGTCCGGGTTGCGATCCGGATGGTAGGCGAGCGCGAGCTTCCGGAAGGCCTTCTTCAGCTCGTCCGGGGTAGCGTTCTTCTTCACGCCGAGGACGTTGTAGTAGTCGCGCCGCACGTCGGGGGCGTAACACCGTGGGTGTTGGGCGGCGTCCATCGCCGCCGAGCATCGTCCGCTACAGCGAGTCGTCGTCGAAGAGGTCTTCGTCGTCGTCGTCGTCGAGCTCGTCGTCGTCTTCGTCGAGCTCCGCGAGGTAGTCGTCCACCATGTCTTCCGCCTCGTCAGCCGCCGCGGCGTAGATGGCCTCGGCGAGGCGCTGTGCGGCCTGGCTCAGCTGAGCTCGGATGGTGCGCAGGATGTCTGCATCGCCGCTGTCGAGCACCGCCTCCGCGTTGCGGAGCGTGTCGGTGATGTGGCGGCGGTCGGCCTCGGGCAAGGCCTCACCGTACTCGTCGAGGCTCCGCCGGGTGGTGTAGATCAGGCCGTCGAGCTCCAAGCGTGCTTCGGCCGCGTCCTTCCGCTGTTCGTCAGCCTCGCGGTAGAGGTCGGCCGACTCCAGCATGCGGTCGATCTCCTCGTCGCTCAGGCCGGAGTCGGAGACGATGCGCATGCGCTGCGCCTTGCCGGTTCCGAGGTCCTTGGCGGAGACGTGCATGATGCCGTTCGCGTCGAGCTCGAAGGTGACCTCGATCTCCGGCATGCCACGGGGTGCGGGGGGGATGCCGGTCAGCTCCAGCCGGCCGAGGAACTTGTTGTCCGACGCCATGTCGCGCTCGCCCTGGAAGACGCTCACGCGGACCATGTCCTGGTTGTCCTGGGCCGTGGTGAAGATGTTCGACTTCCGGCACGGGATGGTCGTGTTGCGTTCGATCAAGCGCTCGAAGATGCCGCCCTTGGTCTCGATGCCCATGGAGAGCGGCGTGACGTCGAGGAGGAGGATCTCCTTGACCTCACCGGTGAGCACGCTGGCCTGCAGAGCAGCACCCTGGGCGACCACCTCGTCCGGGTTGACATCGGTGTTCGGTTCGGCCTTGAAGAGCTCGCTGACCTTGGCGCGGACCCGCGGCATCCGGGTCATACCGCCCACGAGCAGGACCGCGTCGAGATCCTGGGCGTTCACACCGGCGTCTTCCAGAGCCTGGATGCAGGGGCCCTCGAGCCGCTGCACGTACTCGTCGCAGAGCTCCTCGAGCGTCTGGCGCGACAGGGTGGTCTGGAGGTGGACCGGACCCGCATCGCCCGAGGCGATGAAGGGCAGGCTGATGTCGGTCTCGTCGCAGCTCGACAGCTCGTGCTTCGCCTTCTCCGCCGCTTCCTTCAGCCGCTGCATGGCGACGATCTCTTCGCTGAGATCGATGCCGTGCTCGTCCTCGAAGGCCTCGAGCATCCACTCCACCACGGCGTCGTCGAAGTCGGCGCCACCGAGGAAGGTGTCGCCGTTGGTGCTCTTGACCTCGAACACGCCGCTCTGGAGCTCGAGGATGCTCACATCGAAGGTGCCGCCGCCGAGGTCGAAGACCGCGATGAGCTCGCGCTCGGTCCGTCCCATGCCGTACGCGAGGGCCGCGGCTGTGGGCTCGTTGATGATCCGGAGAACGTCGAGCCCGGCGATCCGCCCGGCGTCCTTGGTGGCCGACCGCTGCGAGTCGTCGAAGTACGCCGGCACGGTCACGATGGCTTGTTCGACCCGCTCACCGAGGTAGGCCTCGGCGATGTCCTTCATGGTCTCGAGCACCATGGCGCCGACCTGGGGGGGGCTGAGCAGGTCGCCGTCGACCTCGACCCAGGCGTCGCCACGGTCGCTCGGGGCGATCTTGTAGGGCACGAGGGCAGCGGCGCGCTCCACCTCGGCAGCATCGAAGCGTTGCCCCATGAGGCGCTTCACGTTGTAGAGCGTGCGATCGGGGTTGGTCACGGCCTGCCGACGCGCGAGCTGGCCCACGAGGCGCCCGCCGTCGGGTGTGAACGCCACCACGGACGGTGTGGTTCGACTCCCCTCTTCGTTCGGGATCACGACCGGCTCGCCGTCCATCACGACGGCTACGCAGCTGTTGGTTGTCCCGAGATCGATCCCGATGACCTTGTTGGACATCCCGTCTCATCCTTTCTTGGTGGAAGTGTGCCAGTCCTTGGCGGCAGAACGCTACCACGCGTTCTCTCCAGATGGATGGCCGGGCTACTCCTCGCCGGCACCGGCGTGGCGAGCGTCGTCAAAGGGTGGATCCGACTCGTCCGGATGGGAGGTCACCGCGGCGCGTGCCGCGCGCAAGAGGCGGCCGTGCAGGGTGTAGCCGTCCTGGAAGACCTCGAGGATGGAGCCGTCGGCGTGTTCCGCGGTCTCCACCTTGCTGATGGCCTCGTGGCGCTCGGGATCGAAGGGGCGCCCCACCACCACCTCCACGCGCGCGAGGCCCTGCCGCGACAGGGTGCTGAAGAGCTGCCGCACGGTCATCTCCACGCCTTCGGCCAGCTTCTCTGGATCCGTGTCCGCATGCTGCATGACGAGATCGAAGTGGTCGAGCACGGGGAGGAGGGACTTGAAGACCTTCTCGCTGCCGAAGTTCTTCACCTCTTCCATCTCTCGGACGTGGCGACCCTTCAGCCGCTCCCGTTCGCTCTCGGCGGCGTGCAGACCGTCGCGCAGCTCGGCGAGCATGGGCTCCAGGTCGCGGAGCTGGGTCCGCGAGTCGGCGAGTCGGCCGCGGAGGACTTCGATCTTCTCGTCGCGCTTCTTGAGCTTGACGACGAGCATCGTGGCCTTGCGAAGAGCATCCTTCGCCCGATCCTCCGAGGCCTCGGACCGCTGCTCGGAGCGGTGCACGGTCTCCTTCAGCTCATGGACCTCGTTGATGAGATCCTCGTTCTGTTGCAGGAGCGCTTCGTTGATGGTCTGGAGCTGGATCAGCCGGCTGTCGGTCAAGACGCTGTCGGCGGTCGGTGGATCTTCCTGCTGCTCGTCGAGATCGTCGGCCGGCTCGGCCTGCAGGTCGTCGTCGAAGTCGAGCTCGATGTCGCCAGCTACCTCGGCGAGCTCGGAGGGACTGGGTGGCGTTGGCGGGGGGGCGTCCTGCTTGGCTTCCTGCACGCGCCGCTCGACGGCCGCCAATGCTTCCGCAAGGAGGTCGTCGTCGAGGTCGAAGGCAAAATCACCGCCGACGTCAAACGCTTTCTCCTCGCGCTCGTCGTCCTTCGCCATGATCTCCTCAGGTGGCGACGCCAGGCGGACCCGTGCCCAACGCCGCTGCGAGCCGGTTTAGCACACCATCTGCGATTCGCCAGCCCCTCCCGTGGAGTGCGATGCCGACGGAGGTGCGTTGCACCACAGATGCGGCGACCAGAGCGTCGACGGGTTCCGGGGCGAGGGAGCCCCCGCGCTCGGCCAGCACGGCGAGGTCGACCCCGTCGACATGACGGAGGCTCGCGATGAGGTAGTCCAACGCGCGGGTCGGTGGGTCGGGGATCGTGTCGATGGTCCAGTCAGGGGCCTCTGCGAAGGCCGTCGCGTCGTCGCCGCCGACCGTCCGCCGACCGTCGGGAAGCAACCCGTGCGCCCCGACTCCGAGCCCGAGGTAGGGGGCGCCGCGCCAGATGCGTTCGTTGTGGCGGCAGCGGTGGCCGGGGCGGGCGAAGTTGGAGACCTCGTAGCGGTGAACTCCGGACTGCTCCAGCCGCACCTCCGCAAGCTCCCAGAGGCGGCTCCAGTGCTCGTCGTCGGGGGGCACCATGCGCCCCGCCCGGACCGCACGGGTGTACGGCGTGCCGGGGTGTTCGGTGAGCCCGTACAGGGACACGTGCGGCGCTTCGAACCCCAACGCGGTGTCCAGGTCGCGGGCAAAGGCGTCGGCCGTCTGCCCGGGTACCGCAAAGATCAGGTCGACGGACCACGAGCTGAACCCCGCGTCGGCGACGAGGCGCGTCACCTCGCGGTGGCGCGCCACCTTGCTGCGCCGACCCAGCGGCAGGGCGGTGTCGGCGTCGTAGCTCTGGATACCCAGCGAGAGCCGCGTCACCCCCGACCGTAGCCACGCCTGGAGGCGCTCCTCGGTGACGTCCTCGGGGTTGGCCTCGAGCGAGACCTCCCCGCGCGGAGCGACCGCCTCGATGATCCGGGCCAGCTGCGACGCGGGCACCAAGGAGGGCGTTCCTCCCCCGAAGAACAGCGTGGCGGGCGGTCCCCCGTAGGCGGGCTGGAGCGCGCGGTGCTGCTCCAGGAGCGCGTCGGTGTAGGCCGACCACGGCGCCTCTGCGTCCACCGACACGAGGAAGGCACAGTAGGGGCAGCGGATTCGACACCACGGCCAGTGCACGTAGGCGCCCGCGGCTTGGGCAGACTTCATCGCTTCGTCCTATCTCCGCCGGGATATCGGCACTCCATGGACGCCGGACACTGCTGGACCCTGAGCTCCGGCGCGCGGATCGTCGTCGAAGCCGTCCCGGGCGCGGTCTCGACCGTCCTCCACGTGGCCATCGACGCTGGTGCGGCGGACGAGGGCCCGCAGGAACGAGGTGCCGCCCACTTCGTCGAGCACATGCTGTTCAAGGGCACGAAACGCTTCGGTGTGGGCGAGGTCGCAGCGCAGGTCGAGAGCATGGGCGGCGACGTGAACGCGTGGACCAGCCACGAACAGACGGTGCTGCACGCCTCGGTGCCGTCTCCGACGTGGGCCGCAGCCCTGGACGTGTTGCTGGACATGGCCTTCGCCCCGCTCTTCGACCCCGATGAGGTGGAGCGAGAGCGCGAGGTCATCCTCGACGAGATCGTGGGCGGCGACGACGATCCCGGACGCGTGCTCGCAGATGCCGTGGCTCGGGCTGCCTGGAAACGGCACCCCTACGGCAGCGCTGTGATCGGCTCCCGCCGCTCCGTCCAGGCGCTCTCGCGCGCTGACCTCGTCGGCTGGTGGCGTCGTGCCTTTGTGCCGTCCAACTGCGCGATGGTGGTGGTGGGCGATGTGGACCCGGGTGCCGTGCGCCGGCGTCTGGAGGAGGCGCTGTCGGAACGCGGCACCTTCGCGCCCCGGGATCGAGAGAACGAGCCGGTTCAGCGACGCCGGCGGACCGTGATCTGCGACGAAGGCTTCGAGGAGCCGCGGGTCGAGCTCGCCTTCCGCATCCCCGGCGCCCGGCACGCTGACCTGGCGGCCCTCGAGGTCCTGACGGCAGCGCTCGGTTGGGGAACGGGGTCCCTGCTGGAGCGCACGCTGAAACACGAGCAGGGGCTCGTGGCATGGAGCCATGCTTCCCTCGAGGTGGAGCGGGACGCCGGCCTGTTGCACGTGGAGCTGGGTCCCCGTCAGGGCCGCACTGTCGAGGCCACCGACGCCGCCCTGAGGCTCTTGCAGCGCGTCGTCGATGAGGGCGTCGCGCCTGCCCGCGTGAAGCGCGCGCGCACCAGCCTCTGGGCGTCGCGACTCTTCGAGCGGGAGACCGTCGAGGGGCGCGCCCAGGAGCTGGCCTGGTCCTTGGCGACCCTTGGGGATCCGGCCGCCAGCCGACGGCTCGACGAGCGCATCGCGACGGTGGGGCCGCAGGCTGTGCACGCAGCCGCTCGTCGGTGGCTCGACGGGCGTCAGGTGACCATGGGTGTGCTCGCTCCGGGCGATCAACTCGACCGCGACGCCCTCCTGGCGCTTCCGCGGTTGCCGGTCGCGCGGAAGGCGGCGGGTCCGCGACTGCTCCGAAAGGTGCTCCCGGGAGGGCTGCGCCTCGTGGTCGAGCCCTGCACGGGCGAGATCGCGGGGGTCCGGCTCGTCGGGCTGGGCGGTCGGCTCCACGAGGAAGCGGACACCGCTGGCGCTGGCGCGACCTGGGCGCGCGCGGTGGCGACCGGCACCGACACGCTGTCGTTGGAGGCGCTCGACGCCCGCGTCGAAGAGCTCGGCGCGACCCTCGGGGCCTTCTTCGGCGTCAGCTCGCAGGGCTTGCGGCTCGACCTTCCCGCCATCCTCCTCGAAGAAGGGCTCGAGCTCCTGTTCGACGTGGCTTGTCGACCGGCCTTCTCCTCCTCGGAGGTGGCACGCGTGCTCGAGGAGCAGCGCGAGGACCGTCGGCTCGTCCCGGACGACCCGGGTGCTGTGGCGGCGGAGCACAGCCGCACCCTGATGTTCGCCGGGCACCCCTGGGGACTGCCCCCGGGCGGGGACCTCGAGAGCCTGGCACGGATCGATCGCGAGCGTCTGCTCAGGCTCCACCGGAGCTGGCTCCTTCGCGAGAACCTGGTGCTGGTGGTGTCGGCTCCATGCGCTCCCACGCGTCTCGCGGCCTGGCTGGAGGCGCGGGTTGCCGCGATCCCCGGCGGGCAGGTCCCGGAGATCGAGCGTCCACGCCTCATCGCCCCGGGCCGCACGGTGGACCGTCGGGTGCCGTCGGACCGGGGCCAGGCGCAGGTCCTGGTGACCTGGCCAGGGTGCTCGTTGCACGATCCGGATCGCCACGCGCTCGCGCTCGCCGCGAGCCTCCTCGGACGGCAGGCGGGTCGACTCTTCCTGGCGCTCCGGGAGCGCGAGGCGCTCTGCTACGGGGTGTGGGCGCACTCCTCCGAGGGCCTGGACGGTGGTTGGCTCAGCGCGGGACTCGCGACCGATCCCAAGAATGCGGAGCGCGCCCTCGACGCGCTCGTGCGGGAGGTCGAAGGCCTCGCGAAGGGCCCGTTGGTGGACGAGCTGGAGGCGGCGAGGACCTTGGAGCTGGGCGCGATGGCCGCCGAACGGCAGAGGGCCGGGGCGCGCGCCATGGAGCTCGCCCTCGGTGAGTGCTACGGCGTGCCGGCCGCTCGGGTCCGTCGAGAGACGGAACAGGGACTGGCCGAGGTGACCACCGACGACGTCGCCCGCGTCATGGCCAGGGTCGTCGCGAGCGGACGGGTCCAGGTGGTGGTCGGGGGATGACCTGGCTCGTCGCGATCGCCCTGGCCGCCTCCGACTGGGACGTGCTCCCGCCGCGGACAGCGCCCTCGGCCGCGGAGCTGGGGCAACTTCGCGCGGGCAGCGCCGTCTACCGGTCGACCCTGGAGCGAGGCCTGTCGACCGGGCTGGCGTTCGCCGTCGCCGAGGCCTCGGTTGCGGAGGTCTGGGAGGAGGTGCTCGACTTCGACGCGTACGTCCAGTTCATGCCCTACGTCACGGCTTCTCGGACCGCGTCGGTGCAGGGTGACCGGATCGACTGGCAGATGGAGCTCACCACCATGGGGGTGGTGACCCGGTACCTGGTGGAGAACCACCGGTACCCGGAGCAGGACGTGCTGACCTGGAACATGCAGCCCCGGGGAGGCACGCCGCTCCTCGGCGCGAGCGGGTGGTGGCGCGTGGAGCCGTTCGAGGGCGATCCGGACCGCACGCTGATCGTGTATGGGACCAGCGTCGAGGTGAGCTGGTGGGTGCCGATGGCACTTCACGACAAAGCAGCGAGTCGCCTCCCGACCATGGTCGAGCTCATCCGAGACCGTGCGGAGCGGTAGACTGGGGCGTGCCTGACGAACCTCGAGCCATCGACGTCCTCGGCGAGCTGACCGCTCGGGCGGTGGTGGGGGAGGGCACCTCGGAGCGGCTCGAGCGGGACATCGCCTCGCGGCTGGGGTGGTGGCATCGCCACCTGTTCGAGCGCATGGGTGAGGCCAACCCCTACGGTGACGTTCGGGAGCCTGGCGAGGCCGGGGTGCTGCGCGGCGCCTACCGCGCGGTGACGCCGACACCGCGGATCGCGAAGAAGGCGCCGGCGCCGACCGTCGCGGTCCCTCGCGAGGCCCTTGCGAAGCGAGCGGGGGAGCCCGTGGATCGTTCGCTGCCGCTGCCCGCGCGGAACGCTGGGTCGAGCCGGGCCGGCCGCATGCGGCTCGGACGACCAACGTCGACCTCGGCGCCAACGGTAAGGAGGATCGTGAAGCCGGAGCCGGACGGGCAAACACCGCCTCCTCCGCAAGCGCGTCGAGAGCTTCCGAAGCAGGACGTGGGGCTCGACGACCTCTTCGGCTTTTCCGAAGGCGGTCGCTTCAAGGGAGAGTAGGTCGTCATACAAGAGGCCGACGCCGGCATCCCCTACTGGCTCGGGAGCAGCGAGGCCGGGCACTCGGGCTGTGCGATGACCTTGTAGTAGCCCAGCTCATCGCCCCACGACTCGCCCTGGTAGCTCCAGACGTTCGCGAAGCGTGCGCGCTCTTCGCGCAAGGCGACGTCGCGCGCGCCGACCGCCTGGCCGGTCACTGACGCCTGCTCGTAGAGCCGGGTCTCCAGCTTCAGCATGTCGAGCTTCGAGATCTCGGCGTTGTCGAGCATGTCGCGCAGCGTGTCGGCCTGGAGCTGCACGCGGTTCCGGATTCGGGTGCCCTCGGCGAGGACCATGGCGTCGCGTCGGTCGGAGACCCAGGCGGTGGCCGCCGTCGCGAAGGGGTTCGCAGCGACGCCCTTCAGCCGCGCCAGCTCGCCTTCGGCGCTCTCGACCGCGTTCAGGGTCGCGAGGAAGCTGTACTCGTGGGGGAGGTCGCGGAGCACCGTGGCCGGGAGCTCGTGCGCCTGGCCCGCATGGTAAGCGCGAGCATCGGCGAACACGGCGACGGGGTCCAGCGCAGCGAGCTGAGCGTCCAGCTCGTCGCGCAGCGGGGCGTAGTCGGCCGCGAAGGCGTCGATCTCCACGCTCGCCGTGGGGAACTTGCAGAGGTTGAACAGCGCGTAGATGCGCAGCAGCCGTGCTTCGGGGAAGTACCAGTCGCGGAGGAAGGGTGTCATGTGGTTGTGGAGGAGCCCCAGCGTTCCGCTCATGTCGGTGAGCAGGAAGTGGGCCCACGCGCGCTCGAACTGGGCTTCGGGCCACCACCAGGAGTCCCGAGGGACCTTCATGTAGTACTCGATGGAGCGCGCGTAGTTCTCCGCGCCGTAGTAGGCGCGCGCGAGGTTCATCACCGCGAGGTCGGCGAAGGCCTGGTCGTCGCCGGCGCTCGCCAGGGCCATCGCAGTGGCCAGGGGCGCGATGGCGTCGTTGAACCTGCCCTGCTGCGACAGGACCATGCCCTTCAAGTGCTGGCTGCGGGCGTAGAGCGCGTGGTCCTTGCCCACCATGGCGGTGATGCCCAGCGCCACGCCGAGGTTGCCCTGGCGGTAGTTCTCGCGGGCAGCCAGGTACGCCATGTGCCCCAGCGCGGGGCCTTCCGCGCCGACGCCGACGTTGGTGGCGAAGACCGGCTCCAGCAACGCGGTGTCGCCGACGCTGTCGGCCATGGCGAGCGCCTTGCCCACGAGGGCTGGCGACGCTTCCAGCGACAAGGCGCGCTCGTACGCGACCAGGGCGGCGTACGGCAGCTCCAGCTCGACCAGCAGATCGGCCAGCTGCTCCAACGCCTCGGCGTGGAAGGGCGCCTTCTCCTCGTCGTCCGTCATGGCGAGCAGGGCATCGGCCGCGCGTGCCTTCTGGCCGACCTTCAGCTGCTCGGCGACCTCGGCGAAGGCCTCTGCACGCTCTTCCTCGGTCGGCTCTTCGACCGCCTCGTCCTGGGCCAGCGCGACGGGCCCGCCGCTGCCGAGCAGCGCCAGCGCGAGGAGCGTGCTCACTCCGGCGCCTTGAGGCTCGCGTAGCCCACGTGCACGCCGATGTTCTGCTTCGGTCGCCACACGCCGGAAGCTCGCGGTTGCACGAGCACGTCGTCTCGGATCTCCACCTTGATGGCTCCGCCCTTCACCCGGAACACCCGCGTGCCGATGCCCACGCCGATGGTCGGGGCGATGGACCAGGGCGAGCCGCCGGACTCCAACAGCTCGTCTTCGACGATGCGCTCGACGGTGCCCCCGACCAGCAACGGCACGTAGAGGTCGTTGTGCCGGACACGGCCGTCGGTCCAGGCCATCTTGGCGTAGATGGGCGCCCACTCGGCACCGCCCATCAAGCTGGCCACGTAGCCGTAGGCCTCGGGAACCACGCCGTATGCAGGACTGGTGAGCTCGCCCCAGTGACCGTTGCCCGTGTGCCAGCCGGCTCCGAGACGAGCCGTCCACGCCAGGGTCTCGGACAGGTGCTGGCCGTACCAGAACTCGCCAGCGAATCCGAGGGTGTAGGCCTCGACGGGAAGCAGCATGAGACCGCCGCCCAGCTCGGACGAGCCGTCCTTGGGGTAGAGGCGAGCCTGAACGACCTTGATCTCCTCGTTGCGGAGCACTCCGAGGTCGATGGGGTCCTGGGCGTGGGCGATGCCCACCAGGGACAGAAGGGTGATCATGTCAGCGTCAGCCAGCTAGAAGGGAAGGGAGCGGGGCTGGCCCTCGAGGGGCTGGTAGTAGATCCGGACGTCTTCGTTGTAGTCTGGGATGGCGTCCTCGGTGAAGACGACCGCATTCTGGCCCGAGTCGTAGTACCAGCCGGTGCCGTAGGTGACGGTGCCGTCCTCGGCGGTGGCCGTGATCTCGGACGGGGTCATCTCGATGCCATCCACGAGCACGCTGATGGTGCCGACGTCGGGGATGGACTGGAGGGGGAACACGCTCTGGAGGTTGGCCAGGAGCTCGCCGAGGTCGGTGAGGTGCTGGCTGAAGTCCGAGTCGACGCAGTCGTCGCCGTCGGGCTCGGTGATGTAGTTGTAGAAGCCTCCGCTCGCCGCCGCCACGTTCTGGTAGCGCTCCACGCTCCAGAGCTCGGCACCTTCGTTGCAGCTCGCGTCGCCCGCGTCCTTGTCGTAGTGAGGGCCGATGACCACGATGCGGTAGCGCACGTTGAACTGGTCGAAGAGGTCGGTGTAGCCGGCCGCGGCCGTGTCGCCGATCGCCATGCGCCGCGAGTAGTCGCCCTCGTCGCTGACGATGACGATGATGACCGTGCTGTCGTCTCGGATGAAGCCTTCGTTGGTGCCTTCGTTGCTCTCGCTGAACGGTGCGATCGCGTCGTAGCAGAAGTCCGGCGGGCTCTCCACGGCACGGCACATCGCCAACAGGGCGCCCTCCAGGCCCTCCTCGGTGCCCGCACCGCACTCGGTGCTCGAGCGCCACGCGCTCACGCCGCACGTGTCGTCGAGGTATTCGACCGTGATGGCCTTCAGGTCGTCGGGGTCGTAGCTGCCATAGTCGACGCAGTCGTCGACCTCGCCGTCCGCGCAGTACTTCCAGCACGTGCCTTCGCAGACGATGTTCTCGATGAACTTCTCAGCCAGGTCGGGCTCGCCCTTCTGCAGGATCTTGTAGAGGCCGACCAGCTTGCCAGCATCGCCTGGGAGATCGCTCTCCTGCACCGACGTGGTGGTCACGCCAAGCTGGTAGTCCAGGAAGCGCCCGCGGTCGTAGACGTAGGTCAGGTAGTTGTCGACCGCCTCCGACAGGGTGTCGGTCTTCGCTTCCGCACCGTCTTCGGACGCCAGCAGCGCGATGAAGGTGTCGATGTTGAGCGCGAGGCTCTCCGCTTCGTCCGTCATCGACGGCGAGTCGTCGATCACGAACAGCACATCGGCCGTGTTCGAGAACGTGGCCTGCTCGTAGCCAGCCCTGCGGTACAGGTCGTAGTTGTTGCATGCGAGGGTGGCGAGTAGCGACCAGGCGACCATCTGGTCTCCTCCCGAGGCTGCGACAGCTTAGGAGGGCAGAGCCTGGGGTGCAAGCAAGCGTCGTGTCAGGTCAGCAGCCGCACGGCGACCTCTTCGAGGTGGGCCTGCACCGCTTCCTGCGGCGCGTCTGCGCCCGTCCATGGCGCCAGGTCGTCGTCGTCGCTGAGCGCGTAGCGGACCAACAGGTGGTTCAGGCTCAGCAGGGGGAGCCGCCAGTCGCGGTCCGGTGACAGGCCCACCGCCACCATCAGCTCGATCCCACGGGCCGCCAGCCGGGCCGCCAGTTCACCGCGCGCTGCTTCGGGCAGGGCGCGGTTGTCGAGCAGGTGCCGGAGGATCAGCCCGGCCACCGCCCGCCGCTCCACGATGTAGCCCCAGCAGACCGCCACGGCCGCTCGGACGCGGGCTTCGCGCTCATCGGGCCATTCCGTGGGCAGTGGCAGGGCGAGGAGGTCCTCGAGGTGCTTCGCGATGACCGCGTCGTACACGCCCTGCTTGTTGCCGAAGTGCCACGCGAGCGTGGCCACGTTCACCTCGGCCGCCTCGGCGAGCGCTCGTGTGGTGGCGCCGTCGAAGCCTCGATCGGCGAACAGCGGTCCGCAGGCCGCCAGGATCCGAGCCTTGGTGTCGCTCCCCATGCCTGTTCGTATCGCGGGTCGATCACCCCCGGCGAAAAAGGCTTCAAGGCTGGTTCGCGGCCACCGATGCGGGGATGGAAGACCAACCAGGAGGCCCCCATGGGCAGCCCCGCCGCCGCAGAAGCTCGCCAGGATGCTCGTGTCAACTGTCGCGTGATGGTCGAGTACGAGTGCGTGAAGGACTTCCTCGTCGACTACTGCGCGAACATGAGCGTAGGCGGCATGTTCATCCAGACCGAGCGGCCCCTGGAGCCTGGTACCCGGTTCAAGCTGCGCTTCAAGATCCCCGAGCACGAGGAGCTGATCGAGACCACGGGCGAGGTGCGGTGGGCTGTCGGCGCGGAGGCGTCGGGCAAGATGACGCCCGGCATGGGGATTCGCTTCGACCACCTCGATGACAACGCGGTCGCCGCGGTCGATCAGTGGCTGTCGAGCTGGGGTGACGAGGAGTACCCGTAGGGCTAGTCAGCTGTAGAAGGAGGGGGATGCCTCAGCCCGGCTTACGCCGGGAGTGAACTGAAGGAGGTCATCCCCCATGTCCAAGCGTAAGTACAAGTCCGTCCGTCTGCACAGCCTGGATCTCG
>Ga0114932_10002689_pt1 | contig 18415 bp, 18 predicted proteins | sample 2SBtaG_2_FD_87286 | JGI IMG/M metagenome (GOLD analysis project Ga0114932, IMG submission 87286) | Deep subsurface microbial communities from Kolumbo volcano to uncover new lineages of life (NeLLi) - 2SBTROV12_ACTIVE470 metaG | ecosystem: Environmental > Aquatic > Marine > Volcanic ... | reverse complement strand
TTGCATGCCTAAAGCTGTGTAGGTGCTTTTTCCTGAATTGTTTTCCTGCATAACATAGAGGCGCAATGCTTTTACATCAGGGCGGTTCCTGGCTAGTTTTTCAATATGCTCAAAAAGAGTACGAAAAACACCCTGTTTTCTATATTCAGGTCGGACATACACACTTTGAATCCACCACATCACACCATTTCTCCAGTCACTCCATTCATAAGTGATCATGGTCTGGCCCGCGACCTCACCATTTAATTCTGCAACAAAATATTGGCAATCCTCTCTCTCTAGAGCCTTAGATACTCCGGATCGAACTGTTTCGGCGTTGAGCTGAATATTTTCTGTTTCGTTTGCCAGTGCCTGGTTGTGCTCCACCAAATTTAGAATATCGGATGTGACAGCTTCTCTAATGTTTATTTTAGCTATCATAAACTATAGATCTTGAATAAAACGTTTTGCATAGGAACGTATATCCTTTCCATTGAGTACATGGAACCGTCTAACCTTTTCAATGGTCTGGTTGGAAAAACGTTTGAGTGGAAGGTGAATGATCTTTTTGCCATAGCGCCGAGCCAGGCGGCGCCAGGCCATTTGTGGAGTACAAGCTGAAACGACCGTTACATGTTTCTCGCGTGAATGAAAAAAGGCTGCCTCTAAAAGTTTTTCTTCCAAGGTTTGCGAAAACTTCAAACGCGGGTCCTGCCAGATATCAATTATAGGGCGGGGTGGGAAAAGCATCATGCAGCCACCATAGGTAGCCTGACCAATGCCAGGGCCAATCAAGTTCTCCATGTATTCGGTTGCGAAAAAACATAGCGTAGACTCTTCTTTGTGCTCGGCATACCAGGTTTGCCGCCAGTTATATTGCTTTGGATCTGGTTCGGAATCGAAAAGAAAAACGATGATCTCGACTTCGCCACGCGAGGGAGGAATTTCTTTCACATAAATATCGCCCGTATACCAATGTCGAAGGGTATCGCGAATATCAATTCCATCTTTGACCGAAGAAGTGAATTTTTCTGTTCTTGCGAGATCATGGCTTAGAAGCAAACGAGTTTGCTCGCGAACATGAGTATTGAGGTTTTCAATTTTTTCGTCCTCCGGAGGCCATGAACATTGTCCGTAAGGATCCCATCTATGTTTCCAATTTTCCTTCTGTTGTAAATCCGGTTCTGGTTTTAAATTTAATGTTCTCCATTCAAATTGGGTCTCTGAAAGCCTGTTTTTCATGTGGGCCGGTGAAGCATCTTCTGTGTCCACAATTCCCTGATCTATTCCGAGCGAAATTGAGTTACTTATCGAATCAGATTCTTCAAAGGGATAATCTCTGGCGGCTTCAAGAACTGCAACGGCAAATGGGTCTCCGCCAAATTGTTTTGCTGAATTGACCAGGGTATATAAGTCTGGCAATAGCCTGGATTCCATAAGTGTAAGATTCCTTACATATTGCAAAAGCGTCTGGAATGTTTGTGAGGTCAGGTTGTGATAGCGGATTTTATGTTTTTTTAGAAATAGGTCGCGAGCTCGAAGCAAAATTTCCTTAACACCATCAATGGGGGCATTGCTATCGGTCCGCATTTCCTGCCTTCTTTTTTCATAAAGATAAGTGATATAAGGAAAATCACTCAGAGCAAAAAAAAGAGTATTTTTTTCAACGCGATTTAGAATGGGGTTTCCTGGATTAATTGCTGGATTCTTATATTTTTTGCGTTCATCGAAGGCCTCTTTAACCCAGGGCCAATCAAGGACCGAACAAAGAAATAGTACATTAGAAAAATCCATCTCCAGACAGTGCAGTTGGTAGGCCATCCAACGAACGCGCCAGTCATGCTGTGATGCAGGCTTGGGTTGCTTTAGAGTCAATAGTAGCGTGCTTGCTAATTTCTCATAGGAGACTTTTTGTAACGAAAAAGTATCTGGGAAATTAGCATGCCTGGTCTCATAATTGGTTGTGCTCCAATCTATGAAGCGGCGAGAAATTCCTTCCTGTTTTGCAACTCTTAGTCCTGAAATAAGGGGCTGGCTGGGATCAATAGGAACATAGTTAAGAGACCCGTCTTCTTCCTGTTGAGTGCTCAAGGTAATCTGAGGTAGTAGCTCAATTCCTTCTTCTACCGAGGTTTGAAATTCAGGGGGCAGGGCAACAGCAAGACAATCCGCTTTTGCCGATAAAATACGGTTTCTAATTTCTCTGGCAAAACTGCCACTTCCATGTATTACTGGGAGAAAATGTATGCGGTCACTGAGTTTGAAAATATCATTCATATTAAAAACTATTTATCACTATCAGGGTGCAAAGGACTGTCATCATTAAAAAAGAAGTCACCCAATCCCATCGGTAAATGTTCATCTTGTAGGGATCTGCGATTTTTGGCAGCAAGGTTGTCCAAATCCAATGCGTCATCTCCTAAAACTTTACTGACGGATTCTTTCCACACTTCATCTTTGGATAGTGGGTGGTCCGTTTCCTGACTCAAACGCTTTAAGGCATATTGCAGGATATGGATTCCATCTCTGGGAGAAAACTCTAAATCCAGCTGATGAGACTTTTGCAAAAAATCCACGGTCATTTTTAATAGTTCATCTTCGGAAAAGGGGAGATGGTAACGGAGGATTTCCAGCTCATCCTCATAGCTTGGCATGCTCATTTGTAAGGTAGGCTGCAGTCTTGACAAGATATAGTCTGGAATCTCAAAAGTCGACTCATCATTATTCATAGTAACGCAGGCACGAAAGTCTTTATGAGCATGAATTTGTATTCCCGCGATGATGGATTCGACGTACCTTCTGTGGTCAAGCAAAGGGGCAAGAGAAGCCCAACTTTTTTCATTCATACGGTTTCCCTCATCAAGAATGCAAATCCCTCCTGTAATCATAGCGCAAACCAAGGGGGATGCGTGATAAGAGATGGAACCTTTCTCTGAAAGGACAGGGGTTACCAATAAATCTTCGGGGCGGGTGTCGCTTGTACATTGGAAGATGTATAAGGCTTGCTTTCGTTGCTGCGCCGCAACCATTGCTAAAGTAGTTTTACCCGTTCCAGGCATTCCCGTAATTCTAGGTGAAAGGGGATGATCCTTTTCCGAAACGATGAGCCAGCAGGCATGAATCTGTTTTAATATTTCATCCTGCCCGATCCAATTCGGTTGTGTCGAGTCCGGTTTGCTCAAATTGAGTGTGACACCATCAATAATTCTGGTTTGTTTTAAAATGTTTTCGTTGTTCAAAATTTATTCCTTAAAAGAAAACTATTTATAATTCGAAAGAGAATACTTTTTGATAATGGTTGCTGTCAAGTGGCGTGGTTTTGCCTTAGTGTTGTAGGATTATGCGCCTTCTCTTTTTTGAATTCGATAGAAATGTTATAATATTTTTTTAATTTAGGGAGAAAAATTTAGTGGATGATCTGTTTTTAATATTGGGCGCGATATTTGCCATCGCCATGATGGTTCTCATGGTCAAGTATGCCAAATTTATTCACGTCCAGCCAAAGGTTGAAGCGGAACGAAGAAAGATGAAAGAAGAAGGGCAAACCAATCCGGAGGAAAATTCCAATAACAATCAATAATGATATCTGATTGCCTTTGAATGATACGCAAATCCAGCAAGGAAACCATAGCCCCTTATTTAAGGGATGCCTCTAATTATTCAGGCGGGATGGCAGAAGAGGTACTAATCCCTGAAAATTTGGAGGAGCTCACCGAAGTTCTTAAAAATGACATTCGGCCTGTCACCATCGCAGGGGCGGGTACTGGGTTGACCGCTTCCAGAATTCCATCTGAGGGGATCGTCGTTTCACTCGAACGATTTAATGAAATCGGGTCCGTTGAGAAAGGGGAAGTCTGGCTGGGTCCTGCAGTAACATTATCTTCTTTGCAAGACCATCTAAAACGCACCGGTTGGTTTTATCCACCCAACCCTACAGAAACCAATGCATCCATCGGTGGTACTTTGGCGACCAATGCTTCAGGTTCCCGAAGCTATAAATTTGGTGTAACTCGTGATTTCGTCAACGCAGTAGATTGTGTTCTGTCTGATGGAAGAAAGGTATTGGTAAGGCGCGGTCAAAAAATAACGGACCCGCTCTGTCTTGATGATGGCAGTGAGATTGGATTTCCTGAAATCACTTATAAAAGCCCAAACTGCAAAAATGCTGCGGGTTATTTTGTGCAGCCAGAAATGGATTGGTTGGACTTATTAATAGGTTCCGATGGCACATTGGGTATATTTGTTAAGATATGCCTAAGATTGATACCCCAGCCCGCCGCATTTTTAAGTGGTGTCTTGTTTTTTGAAGAGGAAAAATACTGCTGGGAACTGACCTCTGAAATTAAATCGAAATCTTTTGTTTCGCCTTGTTCGCTCGAATATTTTGATCGTTTTTCATTAGAACTTCTAAAAGAGAAATATCCAAATATTCCTCTAAAGGCACAAGCGGCTTTGTTCTTTGAGGAGGATGTGGGAGATCAAGAGGATTACGATTCCAAATTGAATGATTGGATCAATTTTTTAACAGATAAAAATATACTTTTGGATGATTCGTGGTTTTCGCAAAATGAAATTGACAATGCAACCTTCCATGAGTTCAGACATCAAATACCCATTCTGGTAAATGAGAAAAATTCTCGTGCTGGCAGGGAAAAATTTGGAACAGATATGGCTGTTTCCGACGAATACTTTATGGATATGATGAAATTTTATGAAAAGACGCTTTCAAACACAAATATTCCATATGTTATTTTTGGTCATTTAGGCGACAATCATTTACATATTAATTTTCTTCCAAATTCTTCTCAGCTGAAACTTACAGCCTCTTTATATGATGAGATTGCACGCAAAATAATTTCTTGGAAGGGGACGGTATCAGCTGAGCATGGAATAGGAAAGAAAAAGAGGAAATATTTTGACCAAATGGTAGGCCCCATAAATATTGAAGAGCTAATAAGAATTAAGAATGTGCTGGATCCTCAAATGAGACTTGGAAAAGGTAATATTTTTTAACCTGCATGGGCTTTCTAATCAGTTGACAGCTTTATGCGAGAAAGAGTAAACTTTTCAGAATTGTTCGTTAGCGGTTGAGTAAATTAATTCATGCTGTTCAGCCTTATGGGGTTTGGAATTATGCTGGATTCGTTTAAAAGCCTGGTGTTAAATTATTCCTATGAGCCTTTGCAATTTTGCAGTGCCCGCCACGCTTTGATTATGGTTTTTGGAGGGCGAGCTGAAGAGCTCGACAATTCCAATTATTGTGTTCGAACACCCTCTGCAAGTTTTGCTATTCCTACCGTTATCCGTGTCCTAAAGATGGTTCATCGTAATCGTAAAAACGGAATTGCATTCAGCAAGAAAAATATTTTACGAAGAGATGATTATACCTGCCAATATTGTGGTACTTCCAACCATCCTTTGACTGTTGATCATGTAATGCCAAAATCAAGAGGTGGAAAAACCAATTGGACGAATGTGGTTGTTGCCTGCAAGAGTTGTAATTTGAAAAAGGGCAATCGGACTCCACTAGAAATCGATATGAAGTTAAAACGAAAGCCCATTAAACCAGATTATCAATTCGTGCCATTTGTTATACCCTCAGGACCGGACTCTCATCTTGAAACCTGGCAGAAATACCTTCCAAAAAAAATCCTGGCTAAATCTTCGAGCTTTTAGCAACCTTCGATTGTTAATATGTTAAGGTTGTGGTGTTATTAAATTATTGTTCACACCTTGATTAAGCACGGCACATGGAACCTAAATCACTTATACAGATTATTTCTGAACAAGAATTTCTAAATATTGTTCAGGAACCTTGCGAGCTGTTTTTTATGGTTAGCAACGATTTTGAAAAAATTGTTGAAGGCAAAAAGGATGTTTCTCGAAAAATTTATTCAAGACTAATGCAGGAATCGGAGTATTTGGAGAGTGTTTTGGATGAACACGGTGCTCGCGAAAATAAAGCTTGGTCTTTTTTTTCAGAATACATTGCTTGTATTCGGAATCTTGCGATAGCAGCTTTTTATGTCAAACATATATTAGATCGATATCCATATTATAAGTTGAAAGAGACAAAAGAAATTGATGAAGAGTTTCATGTGGCAGCTGACCAATCCTTGGAGTTTATTAATAGATCGATTCTAAATTTGAAGGAAGAGCTTATTCGTACCGGCAAGGTTAATGGATTAGCGTGCGTTGTAGATAAGGGCTCCGATGATGAATTTTTTAAGATTGAATCCAACAAACGGCTTCCCAAAAATATTCTGGATGATGATGTTAAAGAAGAACGGGAGCGGGTAATTGATCTTTGTCAAAAATATCGAAAAATTGCCAAATTGATACAAGAGGCAAAAATCGACAAATCAGATGATGTGCAAATTTTTCGTGCATTAATTCCTTCTAAATTGGATGAGAAAATTGTTCGTATGTATAAAGAGCACATCCATAGTGTCCAGTCAGAATATGACACCTATGTGAAAAACACATCCCTGGAAAAAGAATATGAGGATTTAGGAAACTTCAGAGGTTATGTTTCAATGCCCTTGCACCTTTTAGAAGTCGTGCTATGGCTTTGCCACTTTTATGAAAGACATGAAGATGATATTCGTCATGGTGAATGCAAACAGAACATTTCAAGAATGGTCAATAAGGATTTATTGCTTGGTCATATTGTGAATTTTGGTTTTTACTTCAGCAAACATTTTTTGCGTGAGGGAGACAAAATTGCTGTCGCAATTCTAGGAAAGTTAATTGAAAATATTCGGACAGAAGTAAGCATCCCGCAACCCTTGGGGTTTCATGCAAGACCCTCAACCTATATATCGCTTATTGCTCGTCAATATGATGGAGAGCTTCATATGCTGGTTGATGGTGATAAGTACAATGCTAAATCCGTCATGAGTCTATTGCAAGCGGGGGGAACCATTGCTGACAAGGGTTATAAAACTGTCGAATTCGAGGGCTCGAAACAGGCGATTGAGGATGTAAAAGTGCTTGCGCAGAACAACTACTGTGAGGAAGGCGAGTTTCCCCGCAAGCTCAGTTATTTAAGACCCGATGGTGTTTGATGAGGAATCCTTTGATAGTGGCTTCTAAATGAAAAATAGTCTGATCAGCGATCAATGCGAAATTTATGATGTTGTGGATAAACAAGACCGGGTGATTGGAAAAGCTACCCGACGGGAAATTCACCAAAAGAATCTTTTGCATCGATCCACTCATATTCTGGTTTTTAATTCCAAGAATCAGATATTTTTACAGAAGAGATCAATGTCTAAAGATGAGAATCCGGGATTATGGGACACTTCTTCTGCGGGTCATGTTGATTCAGGTGAAACTTATGACGAATGTGCTCATAGGGAGTTATGGGAAGAGTTGCATATCAAGGGCACATTAAAATCCTTAACTAAAATCAAAGCCTGTCGAGAAACATATCAGGAGCATGTTCAGGTATATATTTGTAAAACGGATGAAGCGATTATAATAAATCAAGATGAAATCAGTGAGGGTAAGTTTTTTGACTGGCTTTATCTAAAAAAAGAAGTCAAAGGAAACCCAAATCAATTCACATCGTCTTTTAAGCTAATTATACAAAATTTTGCGAAAGAAATTTTATTGGATACCCAAATTATATTATGACTACCTTTGATATTGTTGTTTGTTCTATTTTGGGATTGAGTGCCGTCGTTTCTCTATTCAAAGGATTCGTCAAAGAGGTTTTTTCTTTGATTTCCTATTTAGGTGGCTTCTTTATGGCCACCAAATATCAAGGAGCTTTATCTCCAATATTGATGGAAAGCATACCTAGTAAACCCATTGCGAAAGTATTAGCATTTGCAGCAGTTTATATTTTAACGGCAATCATAATCTCCCTAATGGGGAAGGTTGCCCGGGGGATGTTATTTTCGGGCACCCAATTATCTAAAATTGATCGATTAATGGGGGCGGTCGTGGGCTTTGGAAGGGGAGCCGTGATCATTATTGCCCTGACATTCCCGTTACAATTTTTCCCCAAGATCGGTGAGAAACTGACTAAGGATTCCCAAACAGCACCTTATATTGCTGAAGCTCTAGCATACGTAAACAAAAATCCAGGGACTCTCAACTTTCGCAAAACATTGACTGATAGTATAGATATTGAGGGTGCAAAGGAAAAGTTTGAAGAGTTGAAAAATCTTAAAAATATGGCGGATCAGTTTGAAGATCTGAAGAAAAGTTTACCTAACCTGGGTGGAGCTTCAAAATCAGGAGAAAAGCCCTTGGATGAATATTCAAAAGAAGATTTGCAAAAATTAAATGATATTTTGAAATCTGTTGAAAAGAAATAGCCCGAAAATTTCCCTCCTGTAATTTTATGACAACCAAAATTAATATTAACGGTGACATTCAAGACGAAGCTTCCATTTCTATTTTAGACCATGGTTTTTTATTTGGTGATAGTATTTATGAGGTGGTGTGCACAAACCGAGGTAAGCCTTGTTTTCTGGATGAACATTTAAATAGACTTTATGCATCGGCATCAGGAATTTCCTTAAAAATCCCTCATGGTGCAGAAAATATTAAAAAGCAGATTCAAGCAACATTGGACTCTGCAGGTAACACTGAATCCTACATCCGTATCATTGTCACTCGAGGCGTGGGGGAAATGGATATCGACCCTTCTTCTTGCTTCAATCCAAATATAATAATCTTTGTTAAGGGCATCCCTCAAATATCTGAGGAGAGTTATGCAAAGGGGATAGCGGTTGCACTGGTATCCATTAAAAGGAATTCCCGTGATTCCTTAAATCCTGCAGTTAAAACGGGAAATTACTTGAATAATGTTTTAGCTCGAGTCGAAGCCCAAAAAATGGGGGCTGAAGATGCGATAATGGTTAATCCTTGGGGACAATTGACAGAGGGTACTACTAGTAATTTATTTTTTGTAAAAGATGGGCGGATTTTGACTCCTGAAAAGGAATGTGGAATTCTTTCAGGAATCACCCGCGAGAAAATAATTCAACTGGCACTTGAGAACGGTATGACCTTAGAAGAAGGTAAATGGCCTGGAGAAGAATTATTTAAAGCTGAAGAAATCTTTTTGTCGGGAACGGTTAAAAAAGTAATGCCTGTATCAATACTTGATAACCGCCCTGTGGGTGAGGGAAAACCTGGGCCTATAACTCGAAAAATAATGAGACTTTACTCAGAGTTGCTAGATAGTTTAAATCAAGCCTGAATGATGGGAGAAACACTTGGCACTAATGGTGGGGCTTACAGGTGGGATGGGATCTGGTAAAACATTAGCTGCATCTATTTTTCAGGATTTTGGAGCGCATATTCTGGATGCAGACCTGATCTGTCGAAAGTTGGTGGAACCTGGCCAACCTGCATTAAAAGAAATCTCTGCAACTTTTGGTGAGAAAATCATTGATAAGTTTGGACGCCTTGATAGAAAAAAACTTGCTCAAGTAATATTTGGCGACCTAAATAAGAAAAATGAACTGGAAAACATACTCCACCCAAGAGTTTTTGAGGTTGAAAAACGCGAATATAAGACCATCTGTCAAAAATATCCAAAGGCATTGGTAATTGTCGATGCAGCATTACTGATAGAGTCGAGAAATTATAAAGAAATGGATAAGGTAATTGTCATTAATACGGACGAAAAAACTCAGATAAATAGGGTTATTGCTCGAAGTGGATGGAGCCATGATGAGGTGGTAGCGAGAATTAAAAATCAAATGCCTATTAAAGAAAAAATCAAGTATGCTGATTTTGTTTTGGAAAACTCACTGGATGAAGCCTATTTGAGAAATCAGGTGAAAAAGCTATACACAGAATTATCTCTTTTGGCCGCAGAAAATATTGAAAAAACAAGAACTTAGTGTTCAGTTCCTCTCCAGAAAACCCGTAGAATAACTAGATGAATTGTTTAAATTCGATGGAATTTCTCTATGGCTGAAGAACAAGAAGCAAAAGAAGAACTCTCCACAGACGAAGCGGCGGAATTAGAAGCTTTACTCGAAGATGCGGGGGGAGAGGATGCCGTTGCGGCAACCGGCATTAAGGGGAAAATCCAAAAGATTCTCTCCAATAAAAAGCTGCTAATGATTTTTGGGGGAGGAGCCCTTGTTTTACTCATCGCAATTGGAGCGGGTGTCTATTTTATGATGGCTGACACGGAAGAAGAGGTCGTGCCCATTGAGGAGGAGGCGGTGGAGGAAATAGAGGAAGAGGAAGAAACCAGTGCTATAGAAAAGGTAAATATTTATAAGCTGGAACCATTTTTCCTGCCGATTCGAGAAGATGGTAAGGAAACGGGAAGGTTTATTTCACTTTCAGCAAACCTTTTATTGAGTAACAGTGTTTTAAATAAGGACCTAGATAAGGTTTTACCTCTAGTGCGAAAAAATATATATGGCATTTTAAGAAGAAAAAACCCCAGTGACTTTACTCTTCAAAGATCAAACACCGAGGAGAGAATTAAAAGAGAAATCCTTACAGCTTCAAACGCCTTGCTATTAAGCGGAACGGGCACGGTTACCGATGTGTTTTTTTCCAATTTTGTGATTAAATAGCTTAAGTCTCTTGAATTGACAATATATTTCATGGGGTTATATTAAAATAATATAATAATGATTGGTGCTAGATATGCCCACAACTCCACAAGTGAATACGCAACAAGTTTTACAGATGGGCACCCACACCGAAAAAGTACAGCAAACCATTCAATCTTTGCCAAACGTAACAGCACAGCAGACAAATAAAGAACGTGAAGTTTCAGACGAATTAAAACGCACGCAAGTCCAGGAATTGGAAAATACATATTATATTGAGGAAACGGATCCTAAAACGGGTGCAAAAAAGAGAGTTCGAGTGCTGAAGAAGAAAAATGAACAGGATGAGGAAAAGTTAGATTCTGAAGAAAATCTGCCCCTGGAGAGCAATTATGGGGGCAAAATCAATATCCAAGCCTGAATACTTGCCCACCTATCTTATTTAATAAATAATCATAAAGAGCCATAATGGCTCGTGATTTTTCCGCCGATAAGTAAAAATTAAGACAAATCATTTTTGCAGAATTTTTGTCTGGACCCTGAGGTAATAATTTAATCTCTACTGGAAGGCATTTCTTTGGTTATTCCAACTATACCGCTTGAGAACCTTGTAAATAAGGTAATAAAGATTTTATCAGGAGAAAGTTCTCCGCTTATTCCTATGGGTCTGAAAAATCAGTTGCAACCTGGGAAACTCCTTCAGGGAGAAATTGTTAAGATTCTTCCCAAGGGCAAGGCCACAGTTTCTATTGCAGGCCAAAAAGTTGTTGCAGAATTGCCCGAAGTAAATTTAAAAACCCCAGATAATTCTGTGGCGGAAAAACCTGAGTATTCTTTTAAGCGCGGGCAAAAGATTTATTTGAAAGTTGAAAAGGTAAATCCTGAACCTGTTTTAAAATTGGTGGCCCCTCCACAACAGAAAGTTCAGGAGGATGGCTATACAACAAAAATTTCACGCAAAATTAAACCCGAAATATTGAAGTTTGAAAACTTTAGCGAATTAAAACTACCTCCAGATAAAATCGTTCCCGTTACAATTAGTCGAATTAATAATGCAAATACATTGTCGGTTCAGTTTGAAGATCAAAAGTTTCTTGTAAAAACTGAAAATGCCAATTTGTACCGCCCGGGGGAAACGGTCCGTATTCAATTTCAAAAGTTTGAAAACAGTTTTAAACCTGTTTTACTGGACAGCCCTGAAAAAATGGGGAAAGTAGACCTTGATTTTATAAAACCCTATCTCCCTTCCCGCACCCCTTTGGGTAAGCTCGTTGGTGAATTAACTCGCGATGTTTTAGACTCTCCGGTTTTGAAAGAATTAGCTATTAAACCAGAACTTGTTGGTAGATTAAAAGAAACCCTGGAAGCTCTGACCCCAAAACCAGGGGTAACGCCTGACAAAGTTGAAATAGAGAAGCAGGTGGATAAATCCGGCATCCGTTATGAGGCAAAAGTAAAGCAACTTCTATCCCAACCGGAGAATCAAAGGATAAGATTAGAACTAGCCAGAGACCTTAAAGGGCAGTTATTGGAATTAATCCAAACCACGGAAAAGGCAGTAAAGAACATACCCGAGCAAAAACAAAGCCGACAAATTTCTGATTTTCAGCAACGCATTAAAGTCTCGGTCGATAGCATTGAGTTGAATCAACTTTCTTCCCGGGTTTCTACGCAGGAAAATCAGCCTTTAGTATTACAAATACCCAATCCACTAAGCCCCAATGATAAAACGATTAACCTTTTTATTCGTGAAGGCTCTAATGACGAGAATGATGGGAAGGAAGATGAAGAGAAGGTCTACAACCTGGCTTTTTTTCTAGATCTCTCGGCTTTGGGGAATGTAAAAATCAATGCCAAGGTGGGACCCGAAAGTTTGGCGGTGCGCATGGATGTAGAGCAAGATGAAATTGCCGATTACATTCGTAATAACACAGATGAATTTGAGCAACAAATGAAAGATATAGACCTGAATACAACTGTGGAATGTTGTGCCGAGGAGAAAGTTAATCCTATCAAAGATAATTTGATCGAGTTGTTGGTGACCCAGAACACCTCTCTATTAAGTGTGAAAACATGAAAAAAGATAGTTCTGCATCAAACAAATCAGCTGTTTCCCTTCAGTATAATAAAGGGAACAACAGGGCTCCTAAAGTAACCGCAAAGGGGCAGGGTTGGGTAGCAGATAAAATTATTAAAATGGCACGTGAAAATAATATTCCTATTCGTGAAGATAAAGATTTACTCAACTTGCTTTCTGAAATTGATATAGGGCAGGAAGTACCGGAATCTCTATATAAGGTTGTGGCAGAACTTCTCGCATGGGTATACCAACTCAATCAAAATTATCCCGGTTCTCAAAGTGGAAATAGAAAATAAGCGGAAATGAATTGAATTATCGTTATAAAATCAACTGAATTCACCTTGACCTGCAGAGGGCCCTCTGATATCCTTAGAAAACAATATGTTATCAGATCATGAATACATGTTGGCGGTTCGGAGATGCTATAAAATTATTGTTTATAATTTTTGAATAGAAAGTATTAATTTGATCCAGACGATTCGAAAAATAGGGTTGGTTCTTGCCTTGTTCCTGACCCCTATTTACTTGCCTGCTGCCCATGCAAGTTTTTCCTACGAAACACATACCTTAAGTAGTTACCATTTCACAACGCCTCCTGGCCTTACTGACGAAGTTAACTTCTGGAAAAAGATTTATTCAGAATACACAACTCGACACGCTGTTGTGCATGACATGAGCGATCTGGGCATAGTCTATGAAATTGTTTATCTAGGTGAAAAGCCTTTATCCCGACGATCTAAAGAAAAAAAGCTGGATAAAATAAAGGCCAAATACAAAAAAATATTAAGGCGGATAGCCAAAGTAAAAAATAAATCTACCTTAAAAGGTGAAGACCTTCGTGTTTATAAGCTTGCAAAAAAAGATTTTTATAAAGCCTCTCGCCGAATACGGGCACAATTAGGACTTAAAGACAGATTTAAAGAAGGAATAGAACGTTCCGGGCTTTATATGAGAGAGATCAAAAGAATATTGAAGGTTTATAATCTTCCTGAAGAATTGAGTGTCTTGCCCCATGTAGAATCGTCTTTTCAAATAGGAGCCTACTCCAGTGCCGGAGCGGCAGGGATTTGGCAATTCACACGCGGTACCGGGCGATTATTTATGCGAGTAGGATACGATGTAGATGAACGAAGGGATCCGATTCTTGCAACCTATGGTGCCGCAAAATTATTAAAAAAGAATTTTGAAGTAGTAAATGCCTGGCCTTTAGCTATTACAGCTTACAACCACGGCCTTCAAGGAATGCGACGGGCTCAAAAGCGGCATGGCTCGGATATTGTTAAGATTATAGAAAAATATAAAAGCCGCACCTTTGGTTTTGCATCGAGGAATTTTTATGCGGAATTTCTTGCGGCTCTTCACGTTGTAAAAAATCAAAACAAATACTTCCCCATACTAAATATTAAAAAGCCCCTTAGGCGGGCCTCCATCCGGTTGCCAGATTATATTCATATTAATACAGCTGCGAACTATTTTGGTATGACGCGGGAAGAAATTGCAGATGCCAACCCTTCATTAAGACGCCCGGTTCTCAATGGCGAGAAAAGGATTCCTAAAGGATATGTCTTTCAGGCACCCGCATCTAAATTTAATAATTTGCAAGCCCATTACAATAAAATACCTAAACAGGTACTTTATTCAAGGCAAATCCGATCAAAATTTTACACTGTAAGGAGAGGCGATACCCTCTCAGGGGTTGCTCTAAGATTTGGCACCAGCGTGCGTTCATTAAAGGCTTATAATAATATTGGCAGACGTAACAGGATTTATATTGGACAGGTATTGCAATTACCAAAAGGGAGATCAAGGCCAACTTTTCGCCTGGCAAACTATACCTCTGAGAATCATTCCTTAGTGTCGTATAGAGTTAGAAGAAATGACAACCTTTCAAAAATTGCTAAACGATTTAATACGGATGCGCGCTATCTGGTAGAAATCAATAGAATCAAAAACCCTAACTCTCTTTATCCTGGACAAAGAATCAAGGTTCCACAAACAGGTCCTTCCATCCAGCTGGCTAAACTAGAAAGCAAACGCCAATTAATGCAGAGCGACTATTACCGGGTCCGAAAAAATGACAACTTATCCAAGATTGCAAAGCGGTTTGATACAGATGTAATTCATTTAACAAGTTTAAATAGAATGAGAGACCCCAACTCGCTATACCCCGGGCAAAAATTGCGGGTGGCCGACAGGAAGCCAGCGCCTGCAAAAGCTAAGAAAAAACATCAAATAAAAAATTTCAAACTTTCGGTAGATAGATCACTGGTTTCAAATGCTTCGTCTAAAGCCAAAAAGGAGATCAAATTACAGCGCGCTGTTCCAGAAGGAACTTTAAAGGTTGCTACAAAAACGAAATCCAATGAGCGTTTGAACAAAAACAGGCCTGCGTTCATGCCTGTATCGTTTTCATCTGGGACTCATCACAACATTGGTACTATAACAGTTGATTTTGATGAAACCCTAAGCCACTATGCAGAATGGGCGCTCTTGTCAGTGGGTGAGTTGAAAAAAATCAATAAATTACCAGGTAAGGGGGTAATTACTGTTCACGATAAACTGCGCGTTAGTTTCAGAAAAACTGACCCGGATAAATTTGAAGAAAGAAGACAGGAATATCATAAAGCTATTCAAGAAGACTTTTTTAATAACTATGACATAAGAAAATTGACAATTAGAAGTGTGGAGAAAGGTGAAACTTTATGGGAAATCTGCAATGAAATCTACACCATTCCACTTTGGCTTCTGAGTAGCTACAACTCGGAAAAAGATATCCGCTCTTTGGCGGTAGGAGAACCTATCGTAATTCCAATTATCTCTCCCAAAACCGGTTGAAAATAGCCATACTTCCCTCCTACGTTCTTTATATTTTCACATTGAAATTTATTTGAAATGGTCCAGTGCGGTTTTTATTGCAGTTAAGTGGGCATTAACCCTGGTTGTAAGATCAAACTGACTGGCAGCCTCTAGAGTTAGACATAGTTGCGTTCCTTTGGACAAACCATACAAGGCCATAGGCCACCAATCCATATCAGAAATATCTAATTCTTTTCCAATAATGCCCTGATATGCTGACGATCCATCAATTTCAGTATCTAAATTTATGGGCATAATTTCTTTTAAGGAATTTAATATTTCCAAACCTATTCCTTCATGTTTATTATTCACCCCTTTTTGATAAAGATAATAGCCGTGGCTTTCATTGTCCTCGTGTAGCTCCACCGTTAGCTCAAACACAGTATCCAGAATTGACTGGACAAATTTTACTTCTAAAGGGGGATCACTAACTTTGAAAAGCCTATTTAGATCCTTTCCCTGATGGTTCTCACGTGTTCCAAATTCGTAACCATAAGGATTAGTACAAGGTAATAAAGTAATTTCCCATTCATCGATGTAGGGTGAATAATCACCTTCTTTTAAAAATTTAAGGATAGTTTCGACTCCACCAGGTTCATCCCCATGGATTCCCGCCGAAATTAAGACGCGTCGAGAGTTCCCTTTTCCAAGTACAATTTTTATTAAAGGGTAAAAGCCAGCGGGTGTTTGGTACGTGTGTAAATATTCTATATTACCTTGGTCGGCAAAAATATTTTCAAGGCGATGGATTACTGAATCGAAACTGTTAATTTTTTTGATAGATGACACTATTTAGATATTCTTATCAGGAAATTCACACTCTTTATTTATGACGCATTTCTGGCAATCGAAGACCTTTGCTTTGCAAACGTAGCGACCATGAAGAATTAAGTATCGGTGGGCATCCGCAGCCCATTTTTTTGGTGTGATTCGAAGCAGTTCCTTTTCAGTGTCTAGAACGGTTTTCCCAATAGCCAACCCCGTTCGATTTGATACTCGAAACACATGTGTATCTACAGCAATGGTGGCATGACCAAAGCCTTCATTTAATACTACATTTGCTGTTTTCCTGCCAACCCCGGGCAAATATTCCAACGCATCTCTATTTTCCGGAATTTTCCCATCGTGTTTGTCCAACAATATTTTACACGTAGCGATTATGTTTTTGGATTTAGTGGGTGAAAGGCCTACAGGTCTAATTAGTTTTTGGAGATTCTTTTGACCCATTAATAAAATGGATTCTGGAGTAGGGGAGGTGCTAAAGAGCTTATTGGTAACCGAGTTTACTGTTTTGTCGGTAGATTGTGCACTTAAAATAACGGCTATAAGTAATTCAAAATGATTCTTATAATCCAGTTCCGATTCAGCAGCCCCCAATTTTTGGGAAAGTTTTTTATATAACCTATTTACGACTTTGCTGTCCAAAATGCTTTGGTGATCAACCAGCTAAGGGGATTTTGCACACCGGACGCCCACCCAATAATTCTCAGTGGGGTCTGACATACCTTTGTGACGCGCTGTAACTCGCATATACTCCTCATCAATCATCCAGGAACCACCTCGAATAACTCTAAAGCTCTGCCTGTCTGGCCCTTTAGGGTTTTTCATTGGACTATTTTTATAATATTCATAGGAATACCAGTCTTCCACCCACTCCCAGACATTACCCATCATATCGTACAAACCCCATGCATTAGGAGGTTTTTTACCAACATGTGGAACTTCTCTTGGAGCGTTCCCTGAATACCACATTCGATCATCATCAATTTCATTACCCCATGGAAACTTCGTTTGACTGCCCGCGCGAGCAGCATATTCCCATTCAGCTTCGGTAGGCAGCCTTTTTTCGATCTTTTTACAATAGGCCCTGGCCTCATGCCAATCTATGTGGGTAATAGGTTGATCAGGATGATGAAAGACCGAGCGGTTGAAACTCATTGTTGCATCCCATTTTTTTTGGGTTACCTCATGAGTGTCCAAATAAAAACTGTCCAAGCATACTTTATGAGCTGGTTTTTCCCGGTAATTATCGTCGTCATCCTCATAAATCCCATTATGGTTGGTTCCCATAATGAAACACCCAGATTTAATTAATATCATTCCTTCATTATTAGCCCAAAGAGGGATTGGAAAGAATAAAAATAACAGTATTATAAATAAGGCTGATTTTTTCATGCGGTGAATTGTACTGGTTGAACAGGAATCGGTCAAGTGATCAAAATAAACAAAAATGGGTCGAAAATAAAGAAAAATAGACATATTTCCGTGAAGATTCCAGCAAATTTGACGATACAGTAATAAATTGTTTCTATAACTCCATAAAGAATTTATGCCCAAATATATTCCCTCAAAGCTTCTTTTGACATTAATAATTTCTTGTTTTTTGAATGGTAATGCATTTGCTATTTATAAACATAAAGTTTTTGTAACCGAATTTGATAATCCCAAAATTTGGAATAAACCTTTTAGTCTAGGAAAAATATTATCTAATCGTCTTGAAAAGGAATTAATTCAGGAAGGCAGCTTTCAAATTATTTCTAATAGAAAAATTGCGGACATAATGTATCAAAATAAGGCCGAATCGCAGGAGATGGACGAACCTCTTAATCAAATGCCAAAAGATCCAATGATGAATAAGGGATCGGATTCAATGAGTAAGTTAAAGGGCAAACTAAAACACCGCATGAAAAAGTCTCAATTTCCTCTCAATAAACACAAACAATCAATTAGAAAAAAGAGACAGCCTCGGCCCTACAGTGCGGAAGGTTCAAATACTAATTATCAACGGCAGACTAAATTAGAACCTGCTATTCACTATATCAATGATAATTCATTAAATAATTTAATACAGATACAAGGATCTTCCAATGGAATGATGAAAAATGAAGGAATGCTAAATAGCATGGAGAAAATGGCACCATCGACACCAATGATGAGCCATGATCCTATCCCCTGGTCTGTA
>Ga0114932_10002686_pt1 | contig 18421 bp, 18 predicted proteins | sample 2SBtaG_2_FD_87286 | JGI IMG/M metagenome (GOLD analysis project Ga0114932, IMG submission 87286) | Deep subsurface microbial communities from Kolumbo volcano to uncover new lineages of life (NeLLi) - 2SBTROV12_ACTIVE470 metaG | ecosystem: Environmental > Aquatic > Marine > Volcanic ... | reverse complement strand
TACGTCAAACTGACCTTTTGTTAACTGTTTAATTTTTGGCTTTGATTTACCTTTTGTATTTACGGCAACCTGGAAAAGTTGAACCGTACCATCGATTGGTGCAATAAAGTAAATGCTTTTACCATCGTGACTCCACTTAAAGCTATTAACTGTGCCATCCCAATGCTCAGTTAAGTTAAGCTCACGATTTTTAACCTTAACGATAATATCGTTTTTATCAGCTTCGTTACCTGCTTCATCCATCTGTAGCCAAGCCAAGTGGCCTTTTGCAGAGAACGCCGGGTACTTATCGTAACCTAAGTTACTTTTCGTGATATTGGTCGTTTTTTTACTTTTCAGGTTATAACGATAAATATCTGTATTAGTGCTTTTTACATACGCAGTGCCTGAAAGCTTTTTACTGACATAGTATATGTTTTCACCTTTTGGCCCCCATGTATAATCTGCGACACCACCAAACGGCGATGTTGGGCTATCAAATGGCATGCCCTCCATGATGTCAACTTTTTCTTCTGTCTTAAGATCTTGATAGAACACATGCTTATACTCACCGTTTTTCCATGTATCCCAATGACGGTAATTTAAATCGTCGAAAACATACGCATTGGCTTTGCCTAGCTCTTTGTAACGATCTGTCGCTAGTACATCTTCAAGATGTACCTTTTTGTGAAAAAGTTTTTTCGTGCCATCAGGCGAAAGGCTTTTGTCAATTACAACACCTTGGTAGTTGTCTAATAGTTGTGCATCGCCACCATTTAGAGAAACTTGGTAAACTTTGCTATCAAAGCTGTTGTTTTTAACGCTTGGTGTTGTAACTTTATAAATGACGTGGGTTTTGTCTTTATTAAGGCCTAAGGCACTGACTCTTTTTACTTCCCACAACTTTTCAGGTGTCATTATCTCGTTGGCAAAAGCACCAACACTAAAAGCCAGTCCTAAGCTGACTGAAACAATCGTTCGCATCATCGCGAATGTCCTCCAATAATAAATCGCAGTAAGAGTACATAATTAGAGGACGTGTGAATAGTAGATGAGATAATATAATGATTATCTTAAATTGATTTGTTTAAACTGCCTCTTGCCGTAGAAAATTTAACCTTTGCAGTATGAGGCAGTTTAGAGACAGCCCCATACTTTGCTAGTTCATAAAAATGCGGGTAAAACCGTGTTCAAGGCAACCTCTAATATTCTATTTTCTCGATCATGACCCTTTATCACAACAACCAAATTAAGGTCTTTTACAGAAATAACATATTGACCACCACCGCCCCATGCAGAGTTGACTTTAAACTGTTTATCGTCCACTACAATATCGGTCTGGTAAATAAAATAGCCATACATAAAGGTTTCTGGGATCCAAGTATCATGGGGATCTACAATGGCAGAGGTCGCTTTATCTAAATACGCTTTAGATATAAGCTGTTTCCCTTCCCACTGACCATTATTGAGTAGAAGGCTTCCCCACTTCAGCATATCTCTTGATGTAAAACTAACACGCCACCCAGCCTCAGGCACTCTACTGATTGAGTTCTTCCACTCGTACTTATTAATCCCTAACTTTTCTAACAGTTCTTTCTTAATAAATTGTTCAGCACCATCTGGAAGCACTTTTTCAAGCACATGCATTACCAGCATATCGTTAAAGTTACCGTAAGCAAATTCTTGAGAGGCATTAGTAATCGGTTTAGAGTTTACAAAAAGCGCTTGGATATAATTTTGTCCTTTCAGTAAATCTGGCTGCTTTTCAAGCTCTTTAATTATTTCTTGATCAATTTTAATCCCGCCTCTCATAGTTAAAGCTTTGTGAAGCGTAATTTTTTCGATGCCAGAAACAAACTTACTTGAATCTAAGTTATCAAAAAAGCTCAATATTGGTTTATGTAAATCGTCTAATGTTAGATGCCCCTTTTGAATAGCGATACCAACAATAAGACTGGTGAGCGTTTTTGTCGCAGAGGCTTGCCCCGTTGGTAAATCTACTCTTGAACGGCGATAATAAGATTCATAAATCAATCTATCTTTATGACTGATTAACAAACTATCATACAAGCCATACTTACCTGATTGAATGTCTTTTGATAATTTAATGATTTAATGTTTTTTCTAGTAATTCTAGATAAATCACCTACCTCTAATCCATCCGATCTGTTATCAGGTGTAGTGCTGATATATGCATTTTCTAGATATGGCAAATCCCAGAATGACATAGTTTGCTCGGCTTTACTTACAAATGGAATATTTTTATCGAGTTCATCTGAAACCACATTACTAGATAAAATGCTCATAGAGAAAAATAGTGTGAAGCTTAACTTTAATTTAAGACTCATATAGCCTCCCTCAGTCAGTTGCAAAGCAAAGCTATTAAAAACAGTTAAAAACACATGAACTGACAATGATTTTCTACTGACGTTTATCTGATACTTTTTAAAAGCATACAAATCAACTGGTTAGGAAATTGCCTTTTATAAGTCCCAGAGGTACTCTATTCATAAGTAACTTAATTCTTATTATCACTTTGAGCTGGCATGGCAGAACAATATAAAATTGGCGATTTTATTATCGACCTCTCTCGTAATCAAATTACGCAAAATAAAGAGCCTCAAATTATTCCGCCAAAAGCCCTTGCTGTACTGACTTATTTAGCCAAGAATCAAGGCAAAGTGATTAGTCAGGACGAGTTGTTAGATAACATATGGCAAGGCACTGTTGTTTCACCTAACACATTACAACGCAGTATCGCCCAGCTCAGAAAAGCATTAGGTGATGATGGTAAAGAGCAAACTTATATTAAAACCCATGCAAAACAGGGTTACTGCTTAGAGCAGAACGTACATTGGCTCACCAAAGAAGAGCATGCTATACACTTCCAAAAACAAGAACCTGAAGACACATCTTTAGGTCATATTGATAAAGTTGATCAAAGCGATAGTTCTGAAGAAAATTCTAATAAGCCATTGATGAGCAATACGCTCGTTTTGTCTGTATTTATGTTATTGCTCCTTTTACTAATAAGTGGTTATTACTTTACTGCACAACCATCAAAACCCTTTGCAATAGGGCAGATCCGAGCCCTCACCGCAACAGACGGTAAAGAATTAGCCAGTATTTATTCGCCAGATGGTAAGTACATAATTTTTCATCGTTACTCAGAGGAAGAATGTATTAACGATATTTGGGCGAAAAACCTAGAAACACAGCAAGAATATAAACTCAGTAAAAACATGGATATCTATGGACAACAACGCTTCTCAAAAGACGGGACGAGAATTATTGTTATCCGAACCGTTGACTGTGGTGAGCCTATAACTCAGAAAAAATGCTATCAACTTATGAGTCTAGATTTCGAAAAAGCGTTAAACGAACCGCAAGAAATGGATTTAATCCTAGAGTGTAAAAACTCTGAGATTAGACGACCCTATTGGATGAACAATGACAATATCGCCCTTATGCAAAGACACACTGAACGTTGGCAACTGGTGAGTTTTGAAAATAATAAAAGTCAAAGTAAAGTGATCCATGATGGCTTTGTTTATCACTACGACTATTCGCCAAGCTATAATTTACTTGCAGTCACGAGTATTAAAGAAGATAGTCAATACTATATAGATATGATCAAACCTAATGGCGAGCTGATTTCTAGCCACCCTATTGACTTACCGTCAGAAATTTCAGGTTATCGTTTTATTCGTCCTAACTTTTCACCTATTGAAAATACATTAATTTTTAGTACAGGGAGACAATTGTTTTCAATGACATTTGAAGGCGAAGTACAGAATATCAGTATTCCAGTAGACGAGCCTTTCTCGAGTCCAATGTTTCATCCTGATGGTGAAAGAGGCCTGGTTATAAAAGGGGTATATGATAGCGATATCATTTCAGTCGACTTAAACGATGGTCCATCTAGTGTTATTTCTAGGTCAAATACAGCTGAAAATAGTGCAACTTATCAACCAAACGGCAATTATGTTGCCTTTGTATCCGAACGCTCGCGTGACGAACAAGTATGGGTAACAAATCGAAGTACGACCACGCAACTTAGTCATTTACCAACAGACAGCTATGTCACTGGTATTAAATGGTCTAGCGATGGTAAAAATATATTAATGAGCGCAAATAGTACGTTATTTAATGTTTCTTTAGATAAAGTACAAACATCTATAAAAACAAGTTTACCCATACTTGCTTTGTTACACTGGGACGATAATGAAAACTCTGCATTGGTATTTGCACAGTTCAATGGAGTTAAGAAACTGGCTCAAGTAGATTTAATTTCAGGCGTAGTGCAAAAACTGACAGACAAGCGTGTTAACTGGGCAACAAAAACAGACTCTAGCAAAATTGTATTCACCGATCATATGGATAAATTTTGGATTTCTAGCGCGATAGAGTATCAACCTATCCCTACACTGGATATGTTAGGCGGTGATAACAAACGATTCTTTAATAAAGATAATAAAATTTATGGCATAAACAACCAAAATCAAGTTTGGCGTTATGATATACAAACTAAAGATTTTGAAAAAATTACGACACTTGGTAAGAATACCGACAACATCTCGGATATAAAGAACAACAAACTGTTAGTGACAAAAAGGCAAGTTGCCAACAAGGAAGTAGTAGAATTGCTCCTAGTTGAATAATTACCTAAAGTTAAAATGATTTAAATACGCATATAAAAATCAAATTAATCTTGGATAAGAAACGCCAATGGCTGCGCAGCCATTGTCGGTTCAATTTCTGTAATTTCATGATCCGCTAGTGCTTCAATAAAAAATGGGCCTTGTGCAATCACCTCGTCTAACTGCTTTTTATCTTTAATTGTAGAAATGTTCAAACCACCTACTCTTGGGTTCTTAAGGCCTGACAAAATGAAGTTGCCGTTGACATAATGTATCTCTAGAAACGCTTTAAGCTCAGGAACAAATTTATCAATGACGCTAAGCAGTGCACAGTAACTCAAAGACACAATAAACATAGAATATCCTTGTCTATATAACAAAAACCTTATCTTAAAGCTTAGGCTGCCTTAAGGTAAGGCTCTCGGCCTTTATGTTTATTGCTACGTTGATAACTGCCCTTACCTTTTTTAGGCTTTTCGACTTTACTCTTAAACAACACGCTTGTGACAAGCGCCTTAATCGCATTATCTTTTATCTCACCACGATGATGGTCGTGTTGATATTTTTTAGTTTTACTCATCAATTCCTCTTTTAAAAATGAGTTAATCTCGAATTGGCTATCGTATATAAAAAACCTTTAAAAACAATCAATATTTAATCAATTTAAAGTTTTTTATTTGGTGCGCCACCATGAAAGTTTATGTACAGCTGCTGTAAATTTTTAGGGACCAATGGCCAGCCAAAATCAATGGCTTCAGCAGTACAAGAAAAAAATAAATGCTCAACATAATAAACATCTATATACACAGCTTCGATATTTGAAGCCGACTCAAATTTATTACTCATATAGTTCAAATAAGAGACTGTTTTGTCGATATCGCCTGAATTGAAGGCATGCTTGATCAACTCAGAAAAAGCTTCAAGTCGATAGCTATAAGCCCATTTTTCATGCTGTTCCATTAAAGGAGTAGCTTCAGGAAAGTGTTTACAAATATCTTTTAAAAAGCGTCGTATTTCAATTTTTGACATTAGAGATGAGCTTCATTGAATCTGTTGAGACGAATTTCGACATGCCTAAGCATTCTTTCGATAGCACTTTTGTGTTGTAGCAATTCACCTAAAGTCGTTCTGATCTTTTTTATTTCACTTAGTTTAGGACATTCTGTTTTACCTTTAGTCATGCTGAGTCGGATAGCTAATGAAAAATATGAGAGGTATAAATTAAACACTTCTAAATCATTCGCTTCAACTTCTTTAAATCCTAATTTCTGGGCACTTTTAGCGTTAAAAAAATACGATGTTGCAAATATTGCTCTTTCAGGTTCTAGCTCGCCCTGCTCAGTGCGTTTACATAACTCATTTAACCCATCGAGAATCCCTTTTAAAACTTTAAGTTGCGCTTTATGTCCATATTCGTGTCGCTCTATATTGATTAAGTAGTCATAGATAGAGGCAACATGTAAATGAAGTTCAGAATTTGACTCTGTATATATTAATAATGGAGAAAGGTATTTAAACCTGCCAATACAACTATACAAGGGTGTGAGCAACACGGATTCGAGTATTGGGGACATGAAAACTAAAAAAACAGCATATAAAAGTGAATATGGTCCTAAGGGAATTAATAAAAATGGCACAAATGTAATCAAGAACACAAAAAAAAGTGCACTGGTTTGCATTTTGCTAAACGGACGTGAGACAGCATTCATAATGATGATTCTAATTAATTTTACCTGCAATTACATGAACTAATACCGTGAAGAGCGCCAAGATCCCTGATGCAAATATTAAAGTATTCATCTTTTTTCCTTAAGGTATTTATTACAACTCAGTCTAAAACTTAAAAATGAAAGTGGTTTGTATGCGTCTGAATTAAATAATGATATTTAACGTTACTCTTAATAAAGTACCTAATATTGGATATTTATAAAAGCTTTCTTGCAAAAAAATAATGTCTAACTTATTGCTTTTGCATGTATTCTTTATATAAATCCGTTCGTATCACATTCTATAAGGTACGCTTCATATAAAGAATGAAGAGTACAAGCCAACTCAAAACTCATGCTTTGCTGATTTCAATTTCGGTGCTACAATTAAATTGTATATTTTATACGATATTATTTATGATACGTTTTTTATTCCTTAAGGTATTACGATGCAAACAAACAGTACAGATTGGCGTTATACGGTTATGCCAGCCGTTTTTACATGGTTAAAAGAGTCTGAGTCTGGCGCTTTAGAAATTGATCTAGCCGCAACACAAAAATATGCGGCAGATATTTTAAGAGTTGAAGGCAAAGCAGGAACTCGCATGGGTGGTCTAGTAGGCTCTGGTACACTTGGCGAAAACAGTTATTTAACCAATGAACAACGCTTATCTTTACTTGCTTCACTTTCAGAAGTAGCCAAAGAGTTTAATGTACCTTTAATTAGTGGTGCTGCAGCAGAAACAAAAGAAGAATTAGCCGAAATCGTTAAAGAATTAGCAAAAGTTGGCGTTGATACTGTCATGGTGATGCCGCCAAAAACAGATGTTACACCATCAGAAGATGAAATGTATGACTACTACGCGTTATCAGCGTCTGCTGCAAAAGAAGCTGGTGTATCGATCATGCCATATAATAATCCAGATGCTGCTGGCTATCATGCACTTTCAACTTCATTACTTATGAAACTTGCAGCTTTATCAGAAGTAACAGCGCTTAAAATCTCAACCACTGACGTATCAGTTATAGAAACGTTAATGTTAGAAAACAGAGAATTAAAAGTATTAGCTGGCGTCGATACTGTTACTGTTCACGCAGGTCTGGCAGGTGCATGCGGCGGCATTACTGGTGTCGGTTGTATCTTCCCTAAAGCAAGCGTTACGATGCAAGAGTATGTAAATAATGGGCAATGGGCAGAAGCTAACAAAATTTCTCAAGCAATGAACTCTATCTCATACCTAGACGCGCAACCATTACTTTTAGAGTATTTAAAGTTTGCATTTGGTGTTCACCATAACGATGCTGAAGGCGGTTTGCGCACACTTGGAAAGAAACTGACTCAAGAACAAATCGAAGATGTTAGAGCAAGATATTTACTGGCTAAACAAAGACTCGAGGTGTTAGGCTTAGCTGAGTAAACCTCATCATATAAAACAAAAGCTCCATTTAAGGAGCTTTTTTTTATGCATTGATATCACTAGACACGCACATTAATTTTTTCAACCGTAGTGATACAATGAGATGAAATAACGCATGCAAAATGCCTGGTGACTATTCAAAAGTAGAATAACACCCTTACAGATTTTCATTTGACGAGTCATAGATCAATTGAACAAAAACAAATTAACTTTTAATTCTGTTGTCAAAGACATCTACTTTTAGCAATAAAATAAAATTAATAAAACAGAACAAGAATAGAACTAACTTTTCATTAAGAAGTAAGCTCACCACTCCATACTCTCCCTGTTCAATGATTTATAAACTGGTGACAGCAATACGATGAATGCCAAACTTGTTAAATAAATTTGAAATTTGCATCACATATTTCATTTCAATATTATCACTTACAAACATCCAAACTCTATCGGTTGGGTATTCTGCCAACCGATTATCAATATAGTTTTGAATAGTAATAATATCATTTAGCTGAATACGGGCTTTCTCTCCTTTAAAATAGATAAACCCATCAGATGTTAGTTCTATTTTAATCGCAGAAGTATGTCTCTTACCCCAATATGATAATGACTCAACTTGACCCACTTTAAGATTGATTGCTGACTCGGTTACTTTTGGTTGTAAGATCAGCAAAGAAAAAATCAACACTAAGGCTAAATCTACAAATCCGAAATTAGTCAAGCTTTCAGTATCTTTAACCATCTAGGCCGCCTTTAAGAACTGTTTGATTAGAATCTATATTTTAAAGTTCAAGTTATGTATTGGCTTATGATTTTTATAGGTTGAAATAATAAAAACCCTTAATTTAACGTTGAACTTCATTGTTCATTGCATCTATATACTTTTGAGCATCTTCTCTCCATAGAGGCTCGGTTATTATCAAATTAAGAAATTCAGACATAGCCTTATCCTTTTGATCTAACTTAAAGTACAAAGTGGCTCTCAACCAGAGAAGATTGGCATCACACGGCCTTTTACTGATGAAACTTTCGCATTTACGCATCGCCACATCATAATAACCTTTATCTATCAACATATTGATTGTTTGTGCTTGGCTTGCGCCAGATAGGTTCCGCTGCATTATATTAAAAATGAATTTAAGAAAGCTAGTGAGGATAATAATTAATAAAAGAGCAATAACTATGTCGAGTTTTTCTATGTTAAATAAAGTGTTCATTTTCACTAGCCTCTCTCTTAAATGCCAAGCACTGATAAGATAAACGTTTTAATTATTATTTTTTACCGATTTAGGGTAAGGTGAAATTTAGGCTTTAGCAATAACTAAAACCTCTTTTACGGTAGTTCGATCAAGGAGAGGCTCTTCTATTGAGAGACCGATAACAAGAAAGAACGCTGTAAAGACTCTAAGCACCACACTCTTATAGTCAACTGCCTCGTAGCAATCGCGGCCAGATCAAGTTTTTTATCTAATTTACATTATGTGAAAACCAAAGCATTAATTTCATCGTCGATATCAGGAGAAGCCCACTCGAGATTAGCAACCGGCTTCTAGATAACTATTTCACTTTTCTGACAAAGAAAATGACTTATCAGCAAAGTAGATTAGTAAAATTATAAAAAGGTGTCTCATAAAGAAATAACGCATTACTAATGAGTATAAATGCTTAGCTAAAATTAGATACGATGGAGCGCAAACTAAGCGTTTTATGTCCCTTTTAATCACTGGTTAACTGCCGAACCACTCTACAGCTAATTTTTCTTGCTTCTTGATGAAGTTGTTTTTTAGTGCCACATAGATATTAATATCATTTTTACACTTTAAAATGGCATTTTTTTTACAAAACTATACTCCGTGGCAATTTCTGGGTGAGCAATTAGATACTCTTTAAACGCTATGTGCCGAACTAGATTGGTGTCATTTGTTTGAAAAGCACGAACTTGATGGCTGCGCTGGTTACCACCTTTTTGAAAATAACGGCGACCAGAAATACCATTTTCACCTTTAACCTTATATCCAAGTGCTTCAAGCTTTGTATTAGCAGCATCTAATTCTTTAAAGCTTCAAACTTCAACTAAAATATCAATAACAGGCTTTGCAGCTAAACCTAAAACTGATGTGCTACCTATATGCTCAACCTTAATAGCGTTAACACCGATCGCTTTAGTAAGCAGTATTTTTTCAGTTTCAAAAGCTTTCTGCCAATTTGAATCGTAATCAACTACCTCAATAACTCTAGTGTTCAATATGTTCTCCATAAGCAACTTATGAATGAGATGGACTCCCCCTTTCTAGGCACTTGTGCCATGTTTAAAGTGCGACACTCAAATAAGAAGAATCCATCATGAATAACATTAAAACACTTGGTATTGATTTAGCAAAAAATTCATGCTCTCTTGTTGGTATGAATGCTTATGGAAAGTTTGTTCTTAGAAAAACATTGTCACGTAAAAAGCTGTTACAGCCAATGTGCCTGACCCTCGATTGTTCAAAAATAGCCGCCAGTTCTACGCGTGGCTAGGGTTAGTACCTCGCCAGTTCACCACTGGTGGTAAATTTCAACTCGGAAGAATTACTAAGCGTGGTGATAAATACCTCAGAATGTGTTTCGTCCATGGGGCAAGAGCTGTCATGGCAAACTTGAGAGAAAAAGAAGACAAAGTCAGTTGTTGGATAAGTGAACTCATCGCTCGTCGTGGATATCTCAAAGCCGCTTTCGCATTAGCTGCAAGAAACACCAGACTTATTTGGATGCTGATGGTTAAACAAGAAGATTACAAGGTCATTAATCAGTCTAAATGACTATTTACCATTTATTAAAGCAACCATTATGAAGTAACACGATTTATTTAGTTTAGAAGGTTTATCTGTTTTCCCGAGTCCTGCTAAGGCATCGATGACAATTAGGTCAGACCGAGGAAGCCATAGCCTGTTCATTGCGGGTGAGCTTAAAAAGCACGTCTAACGAATAAAGCACTCTTCCTAGCGAATACTCATCTAGGTCCGAGTTTAACACTCAATCAATAGGCCGAATGTAGAGGTGCAGTCTTATATCTAATTATCAAAGGTGAATTCGTTGACAATCGGGGGAGTCCATGTAGCTTGCATAAAGGGCTGATAATAGTTTGCTAAAATGTGAAGCGGAGAGGAACCGAGCAAAATGTTAGCAATCCCATGCTTAATACGCTTGTTATGTTTAAACTTTACGCCAATTAAATAACATTGTTAACGTTATAAGAAAAATGCTTAATTGTACTATAAATGAAAAATCGAATACTAAACCCTAAAATTCAAGGTTAAACAAAGATAACTCAACGAAGTTAGAAAATGTTGGAACAAGACCAACTCCGTGAAGTATATAAATATTCGATAAAACAGAAAGGAAAAAGGTAAGCGAAATGAAAGCTAGGCAATAAGTTACATATTTATTCCTCCATGTTTTATTGGTCGCTATCGAATATCCAGCAAGAGAGAATATAACTATTAAAGAAATGAAAAATATGCCAAAGATAATATTTCCAGTAGAGCTAAAAGCGTCATCAGTAAAGCATTGAAACAGCTTAAATATATTTAGTAATATCAATATTGAAAAGTAGCTAATAGTCAACTTTGTTAAAATAGTTGATTTATACATAGACATAATTACTCCCACACGGTGCTAGCCTCCACATTTCCGTGGGTCAGCTCAAAGCCAGAGCCATAATTAGTTTGTCAAATAACTTAATAGCAGAGGCTAGCATGACTTTACATAACATACTTTTCATTGGCTTAAATACTCATAAAGAGTTTGTGGATGTAGCCTACATTGAAGACAATAGAGAGGCAAAACCCATTCACTTTGGCCATATATCTTCTGCTAAAACCGCTATTAAAAAGCTCATTCGTCAGTTCGAATCTAAATACTCCAGTGCAACTGTTCACTTCGTTTTATGGATGTATTTTTGGCATTTTCATATTCCAAACCTATCGTCTCAATCTAAAAGCCCGATTCTCAGTACACGTTCTGATTTACTCAGTGATTAAATTACCATAAGTGGCAAAAATACTGAAAATCGTTTAGATCGTTTAAACTTTTCTCTTTTGGTTTATAAATAGATAAACGAATATATTGAACGCGATAAGTTTATTTACTGAGTTGTACAATGTGAGGCTTTGAGTGGGTCTAATTAAAGTTAGTTATGTCATGGTAAATTTTATAAAGCTACTAAACAGCATTTAATATTTAACGATACTGTAGACAAAATAATAAAATTTAAAGCCTAAGAATTTTACATATTTGTAATTTTTTAGATTTTTATTTAATCAATTAATTAGGAGGTTAAAAATATATTATTTATATATTAAGATAAAAAAGCCAAGACACATTTTGACTTGACTTTTCATTATGCAGAACTTTAATTACTCTACCAAAAGTTACTTAATATAGTATTCAACAATGCTTGATGTGTAACCGCCACTAAACTGCCACTTCGAAAATACACCTGTGAAGTTATAAACATGTGACCAACCAACATTTATGATTGCTTCACTGTAATCGCCACCTGAGCCACTACACCCTGATGTTTCAGTGTGCCAAATTCGACCATAAGGTGCAGGGTTATTTGCCAATGAATCTGTTTCAGGTAGTGAAATACATGATGCGTTCAATAAAGCACTTTTCTCAACAATACCAACTTTTCCGCTACTATCAACAAACATAAGGCCATATTGCATGTTATCTCTAACAGCTTGCCAATCCGTATCATTCATTACACCCCAATCATCATGTTTTACTGCATCTACAGCCTTAACAGAGCTTAATGAAATGTTATGTCTTGCAAATAAAGTCCAGCCACCCGATTCTTTATCCATATTACAATAAACATCAATAGCAGCCGAATTAGCAGGAGTGATGGTGTAGTAGCCGCTATTGGCTAAAGGGTTTTGCTCTTTAATCTCAGAACAAGAACTTCCTGTTGGAGTTTGAGCAAAATCGTCAGCTAATCTTGGAGCCACTGTATCCCTTCCATATGAGGTTACATCTTGGGCAAAGATATACTGGTTAAATTTCATGATATTGACGTGCTCAACAATATGAGACAACTCATTATCTTTAGACTTTTCTTCTTGAAGATAAATGCCGTATGTTTGCTCAGTTGGCTTCGAGTGATCAATCTTCACTTGATCAAGAATAAAGTTCTGACCATCGAAATTACCAGTATTATTAGAAGCATATATTGCGATATACGCAACTTTCTCTTTTTCATTTAACTTTGACGATTTTTCTTCACCTTGTTTGAAGGCGACAAAACCATGTTGAGATACGCCATGCACTCTGGTGACATAAGCTTGTTGGTTATTATTTGACTGACCGGATAAAAAAATGTGAGGCGTGTGTTCAAATTTCTCCAAGAAGCTAATTCTTTGTTCGCCCTTTCCTAGTTCAAAAGTGCCAACCTCTATAATTGTGCCATCGGATAGTGTTTGTCGGCCAGAAGGTAGAGAAAGAATCGCCAACGCCTCGGCTCCATGAACACCATCAAGATACGGCCATTCTTGAAATTTTATTTCTGAGTTACCATCAATAACCTTTAACGAAATTACACCAGCATCGGTATCTTTGTCGGTGGGTACACTGGTAAATAATTGATTTCCATTTGTATGACTTACCGTATTCCAAGCATCATTTGCAGAAATTTCAGAGTACTCGTTAACCGCAATCGCACTTGAACATGCAAACATTGAAAGCCATAGTGTATGCTTGATCATTATAATCTCCTTTAATGATTAAGTTATAATAATATTTTATCCAACCAGATACTTTAAATTAATTTTTAGAGCACCATAAGCTGCCAGAGCATTTTATAATTATTTCATTGAAAATAAAATATTTACAATCATAGATTTTATAAATATTTGAAAATATAGTAATGAGCATTCAATTAAAAACCATGAGAGGTGAAATTGATAATATTTAATTAAAAACAAGTTAAATATTACATTTTTATGATATCAGCGTCAGATTATTAACATTTAATCTTTAACATATCAAATGAAAATTGAATTTCTATTTAAAATCCAGTAACAGGGATTACTACAAAATTATTTTATAATTTAGTTTTGAAAAGCTTAAAACTTGAAACTATTACCTAAATATAAGCGCCATATGTTTAGGTAAAATTGTAATATCTGATTTAGCTTTAATGGCATTAAGACGTGGGCATTGATTAATACAGCCACTCTCATTACCTTCTGTAACAAAGCAAAAATCGCATTGCTAGATTTGGAAAGCGCCGTTATTTAACCAAAAAATAAAAAAGTGAATAAATTTCACTTATATTGTTTCAATTGGTTTTATGTAATCTTATTATCTAACTCTCCTCTATCAGCATTACCGTAACACTCTAATAAATATAACAATTAATGCACTAAGCTAGTCGTCAAACACATAAAACTCTTTGATAGGGCTTAACACAGAGTCTTACTCTTTATACCACCCTGATATAAACAAAAACAAAATAACAATTGATTAACAAGCATTAACTGCTAAGTTAGATTTTGCACAAAAAAAACAACAAAGGGGTTTTTACATGTTAATTAACAAAGGAAAAGTACTAACCGCAGCGATTATAAGCTCGGTTTTGCTCCCAATCACAAGTTTTGCATTTGATTGTTCTTCCTTATCGTCTTGGCAACCAAGTGTTGCCTATACATCAGGACAACAAGTTGTCTATCAACAGAATGCTTATAAAGCCAACTGGTGGACACAAAATCAAAACCCAGCCGATAATTCAGGACCATGGCAAGAGTGGTCATCTTTAGGTATTTGTTCTAATGGCAATCAATCACCGTTAGTCTCATTAATCTCACCATTAAATGGTGCAACTTTGAGTAAAAATGACAGCGCTATCATCAGCGCGGAAGCGACCGATGCTGATGGCACGATCGTTCAAGTTGAATTCTTTTTGAATGGCCAAAGCTTGGCAATAGATAAAATTGCACCATATCAAGTCAATTGGACAGCTGGATTAGGTGAATATACGGTTACAGCAAAAGCAATTGACAATGAAGGCAGTGAAACAGTGTCGATGGCTCATGTTATTAATGTCATTGACCCGGATCAAAATGCGTCACCGATTGTCACGCTCACTAGCCCTTCATCAAATTCACAGTTGAAAGTTAATGACCTTGTTACCGTGAGTGCTGATGCTTCAGATATAGACGGAAGTATTTCATCGGTTAGTTTTTATGTTGATAATGTAGAAATAGGCAACGTTACAGAAGCGCCTTATAACTTGACTTGGCAAGCAACTGAAGGCGTTCATCGTTTTCAAGCTAAAGCCATAGACAATGAGCAAGCAACTTCATTTTCTCAGAGTGTTGCGCTAAATGTTGAAAATAATAGCTCTGGTGGCTGTGCAGGTGTGCCATCATTTAACCCTGGTGCAACATACCAAGCGGGTGATGTTGTTGAAAACGTAAACCATAAGTTCACTTGTAAAATTGCTGGCTGGTGTTCGTCTAATTCAACTTGGGCATACGAACCAGGAGTTTGCCTCTATTGGGAAGATGCATGGTTTGATAATGGTGTTTGTGCCATTGCACCTGAAGTCGTCTTTACTTCTCCCAGTGACAATGCAACCGCTCTGCTTGCAAATCCTCTCGATATTAGTGTTTCAGCAAATGATCAAGATGGCCGTGTTAACTCGGTTACATTGTTGGTAGACCAACAACAAGTTGCTGTGATATCGACTCCCCCTTATGCAACACAATGGACACCTGACACAATAGGTGAGAAACAATTACAGGCCATTGCAGTCGATAATGAAGGCAATACAACCGAAGTAAGTGTGTTGATTAATGTAACAGATCAATCTTTAGTTACCTCATTAACCAGTCCAGTTTCTGGTGATAGAATTACGCTCGGCTCAGCACTCACGCTTTCTGCAAACGCCACAGCTTTAGATGGTTCAGTATCATCAGTGAGTTTTAGTGTTAATGGACAAATTGTTGCAACAGATACAAGCGCACCATATAAAGCTACTTACACGCCGGGAGCGAGTGGCTCATACAGCATTGCAGCCATTGCAACTGATAGTAATAACAACACAGCAACCAGTAACGCAGTAAGCGTCTCGGTAGTCGATGCACCAGTTGGCAAAAAACATAAGTTAATTGGTTATTGGCATAACTTTGTTAACCCTGCAGGTTGCCCTATCCCACTCAATGAAATATCTAACGCTTGGGATGTTATAGACATTGCTTTTGCTGATAATAAACGAGATTCTGATGGCACCGTTGAGTTTAACCTCTTTCAAGAAGACATTCGTTCAGATTGCCCACCGATTGATCCCGTGCAATTTAAACGAGACATGAGAGGCCTTCAAGCGCAAGGGAAAATCATTGTGCTGAGTTTAGGGGGCGCAGAAGGGACCATTACCCTCAACACCGATGCGGATGAAGCGAACTTTATTTCTAGTTTAACAGCCATAATTCAAGAATGGGGCTTCGATGGACTAGACGTTGATTATGAAAGTGGCTCTAACCTTGTTCACGGCTCACAAATACAAACTCGATTACCGCGAGCATTAAAGCAAATAGAGCAAAATATTGGTGGTGATATGTATTTAACTATGGCGCCAGAACATCCATATGTGCATGGTGGCATGATTGCTTATTCAGGTATTTGGGGAGCATATATACCACTAATAGACGAATTGCGTGATACCTTAGATTTATTGCATGTTCAATTGTACAACAATGGTGGCTTACCCAATCCATATGAGCCAGGCTCAGCCAAAGAGGGAACTGTGAATATGATGGTTGCTCATGCGAAAATGCTGATTGAAGGGTTTGATCTAGCTAATGGAACGCGCTTTCAACCTTTAAGAGACGATCAAGTCGCGATTGGTTTACCCTCTGGCCCTCGCTCAGCCAATTCAGGGCAAGCACCTACGCAAAACATTTACGATGCGTTAGACTGCATCACAAAAGGTACAAGATGCGGAACAATTGTACCCAATCAACAATATAAGAACTTTGGCGGTGTAATGACGTGGTCAATTAACTGGGATAAGTATGATGGCTATAATTTCTCAGGCCCCATTGGCGATAAATTAACGCAAATGAATCAAGAATAATGAGGTCATACTGACTTGAAAAGAGCAACACGTCTGTTGCTCTTTCTTCTGTGCTAGAGCTTATTCATCTATGATGTGCAATTAGTCAAAAAACAACTGAACTCATCAGCTTTCACGACACTTAAAAGTTAGCTAAATATACGTGATATCTGTCACCCATTTCTCGTTTGGAGATGTGTGCATTATCGGATCAAGTTCCTTGTCCTGATTAATTTGCTTGTTAGTTGCCTTATACACCTACAGTTTTACTTCGCCTTTCCATAAGAACAACATCACGCCAAACATTATTCATTTTCCCTAATTTTTCACGAACACCCAATTTGCGGAAGTTATTATTTAGATGAAGCTTAATACTTCCTTGGTTTTCGGGGAAAATAGCTGCTTGTAGCATCCATATATTATTTCTCTCAGACTCCAGTACGAGCTGTGCTAATAATTTTTGTCCTATACCTTTTCCTCGGGCCAAAGCTGAGACATAAACGCTAACTTCCGCAATACCTGAATATACTTCGCGATTTGATATTGGTGAAAGTGCAGCCCAGCCTAGAATACTATCACTTTTTTCTGCAACAATACGAGAATGGCTATGCATTGAATTATTCCATTCCTCCCAGCTTTTAGCGGTGAGTTGAAATGTAGCATTCCCTGTATCTATTCCTTGCTGATAAATTGCTTTAACAGCAGGATAATCTACTTGTTCAAATTTTCGGATAAACACCTAATTCTCCTAGGCAACAAACGCCGCAAATCAACGGCAGAAAATAGTCGGCTATAATTTGTGAGGTACGAACAAAGCCACCTGTTTTTTGTCCGCTCTTTTAATTTGTTTTGTTAGGTTTACGATAACATACAGAAAACCAGAACACTGTTGTTAAAGTAACACCGAAAACTGCATAGGTTATTATTGATTCAATAATTAACCTACCCATTGCGTCCGTAAAAAAAGGTATAAATACAAATATAATAGAAGGAACAAGGCCGACCATTAAATAGTAATGTAAACCAACTAGTTCGTTACGGCGCAACCAAAGGTGTATAGGCAGTATATAAAAGATTAACGCAGATGTACTTACTAGACCACCTAGTACTGAAGCGTAAAGCAAGTGAGAAAAAAGCACATTAAAGTCTGCTAAATACCACAAATATGCAAAAGACAACCCCCAACCTGTAAGGATTGCACTTCTTAATCCTTTGATAACTATATTCAAACTAGTAAACCTAGACATAATGACTCCCACACGGTACTAGCCTCCGCATTTTCGTGGGTCAGCTTAAAGCCAGAGCCATAATTAGTTTGTCAAATAACTAAACAGCAGAGGCTATCATGACTAAACATAACATACTTTTCATTGGCTTAGATACTCATAAAGAGTTCGTTGAAGTCGCCTACATTGAAGACAATCGAGGTGCACAACCCATTCATTTCGGCCGTATATCTTCAGCCAAGTTAGTTATAAAGAAGCTCATTCGTCAGTTTGAGTCTAAATACCCTCATGCAACCCTGCATTTTGTTTATGAAGCTGGCCCTTGTGGTTACTGGATTTATCGCTTAATCACTTCTCT
>Ga0114932_10002685_pt1 | contig 18422 bp, 15 predicted proteins | sample 2SBtaG_2_FD_87286 | JGI IMG/M metagenome (GOLD analysis project Ga0114932, IMG submission 87286) | Deep subsurface microbial communities from Kolumbo volcano to uncover new lineages of life (NeLLi) - 2SBTROV12_ACTIVE470 metaG | ecosystem: Environmental > Aquatic > Marine > Volcanic ... | reverse complement strand
GAGTTGGGCATCGACATCGGCCCCGGCCAACTGGTCGGCGAGATCGCCATGTTCTCGCCGGAGCGGACCCGCACCCAGTCCGTGCGCTGCATGGAGAACTGTTTGTTCTTGAAAATCTCCGAGGAAAAGACCCTGCAGATGTATACGGAGAACCCCGAATTCGGTCTTTATCTGACGAAGATGATGGTGGCGCGCCTGTTGGCCAATGCCGGACAACAGCCCGAACCGGTTGTCGCCTGAGGCGGCCATTAATGAACCGAGCATCTCCATGAACGGCGCCGACCCCGCTTTCATCGACAGGCTGCCGAAGGCCGAACTGCATCTGCATATCGAAGGCACCCTGGAGCCCGCCATGATGCTGGACCTGGCAGCCCGGAACGGCGTCACCCTGCCCTACGCCGATGCCGCCGACATCGCCGCCGCCTATGAGTTCGCCAACCTGCAGGATTTTCTCGATCTCTATTACGCCGGCATGTCGGTGCTGGTCGGCGAAGCGGATTTCCATGACCTGACCTGGGCCTATCTGCAGCGCGCCGCCGCCGAGGGCGTCAGCCATGCGGAGGTATTTTTCGATCCGCAAGGCCACACGGACCGCGGCGTCGCGTTTGAGACGGCGCTCGACGGCATTTGGCGGGCCCTCGACGCGGGGAGGCGTGAGTTGGGGGTGTCGTCGAAGCTGATCGCGTGTTTCCTGCGCCATCTTTCCGAGGAAAGCGCCTTTGCGACCCTGGCCGAGGTGCGGCGCCACGCGGACCGGATTTTCGGCGTCGGCCTGGATTCGTCGGAGCTCGGCCATCCGCCGGCAAAGTTCGCCCGGGTCTTCGCCGAGGCCCGCGCCGCCGGCTTCAAAGCCGTCGCCCACGCCGGCGAAGAAGGGCCGGCAGACTTTGTGCGGGACGCCGTGGACGTGCTGGGCGTGGCGCGCATCGATCACGGCAACCGGGCCTTGGATGATGCGGACCTGGTGTCGCGGCTGGCCCGCGAACAAGTTCCGCTGACCATGTGCCCGCTGTCGAACTTGCGCCTCAAGGTGATCGCCGACATGTCCGCGTGTCCGGTGAAAAGGGCCCTGGACGCCGGGTTGCTGGTCACCGTCAATTCCGACGATCCGGCCTATTTCGGCGGCTATATCAACGCCAACTACCGGGCCGTGCAGGACGGCCTGGGGCTCAGCGACGCAGACCTTCGGCAACTGGCGCGAAATTCCTTCGCCGGCTCATTTCTCTCCGATGCGGAGAAGCAACGCCACCTGGACCGGTTGGATGCCGACGGCGCATCGGCCTAGGCGCGCGGCCGCGAACGCCTGTGGCATGGGCGGCGAAATCCGCTACACTTCGCTCCCATCGCCACCTTCTGTTCTTAGGAATTAGCCCATGGGAAAACTCAGCATCGCCGCGAAGATCACCCATGTGCCGACCATGCTGATGTCGGAACAGCCGGGCCGCCTGCATGGAAAACGCCGGCAGGCCATCGACGGACACAAGGAAATTGCGCGGCGCGCCCGCGCCGCCGGCGTCGACACGGTGGTCATCATTGACACCCATTGGATGGTCAACGCCGGCTATCACGTCAACGCCAACGCCCGCTTCGCCGGTACCTTCACCAGCCATGAATTTCCGCACTTCATTCAGGGTCTGAGCTATGACTACCCGGGCAATCCACAACTGGGCGAGGCGATCGCCGAGATGGCCGGGGCCCGCAACGTCTTCGCCCTGGCCCACCAGATCGACAGCCTGCACCTGGAATACGGCACCTTGGTGCCGCTGCGCTACATGACGCCCGAGGCGGATATGAAAGTCGTCTCCATCGCCGGCTGGTGCGCGGTGCACAGCCTGGAGACGTCGCGGCAATTCGGCGCGGCGATCCGTGACGCCATCGAAGACAGCGGCGCCAACGTCATGCTGTTGGCGTCGGGGTCCCTGTCACACAAAATCTGGGACAATGAGCTTTACGAGGCCAACAACGGCACCTTCACCATCTCCAGTGAGTTCAACCGGCAAATGGACCTGCGGGTTCTCGAATTGTGGCAGCGCGCTGAGATCGGCGCCTTCCTGGCGATGCTGCCCGAATATGCGGAGAAATGCGTCGGCGAAGGCGGCATGCACGACACCGCCATGCTGTTTGGCGCGCTGGGCTGGGATGCCTATAAAGGCGCTGGAGAGGTGATCGGCGAGTACTTCCCCAGTTCCGGCACCGGTCAGGTCAACGTCGTATTTCCCGTTTAAGGCGGACTTGCGGCAGGCCGGCGGCGGGGCTCTGGAATCCGTCACATCTCGATCAACGCATTTGTTATCAAATGCGCCATCCGTTAGGTTACGGGCAACCTGACAATCAATGCGGCGGGAGAGCGAGAGTAAAATGAGCGGGACCAAGTACAAAATTCTTTGCCTTGGCGCATCGTACGGATCATTGCTGGCATCGAAACTCATGCTGGCCGGGCACGACGCGACCCTGATCTGTCTGCCCGAGGAGGCCGACCTGATCAACGCCGACGGTATCCGGGTGCGCATCCCGGTGCGGGGCCGCGACGGCCTGGTGGAAATCAATTCAAACGACGCGCCGGGCAAGGTCGCGGCCGCCGGTCCGGGCGATGTGGACCCCAACGATTTCGACCTCATCGCCCTGGCCATGCAGGAACCCCAGTACCGCTCGCCCGGCGTGCGCGAACTGCTGGACGCCGCGGCCCGGTCAGGCAAGCCCTGCATGTCGATCATGAACATGCCGCCGCTGCCGTACCTCCGGCGCATTCCGGCTCTCAACGATCTTTCCCTGGATCACTGTTATACGGACCCGACCGTGTGGGCGAACTTCGATCCGGCCCTGATCACCCTGGCCAGCCCCGACCCGCAGGCCTTCCGGCCGCCGGAAGAGCCGGTCAACGTCCTGCAGGTCAGCCTGCCGACCAACTTCAAGGTGGCGCGGTTCGAATCGGACGACCACACGGCCATCCTGCGGCGGATCGAACAGGACATCATCGATATTCGTTTCGATCCCGGCGACGGCACCGCGGTGGAGCTGCCGGTGAAGCTTCGGGTCCATGAAACCGTGTTCGTGCCGCTGGCCAAATGGGCCATGCTGTTGACCGGCAATTACCGCTGCGTGCAGCCCACGGCCGCGCGCTCCATCAAGGAAGCGGTGCACACGGATATCGACGCCTCGGCCGCCGTTTACGCCTGGGTCCGCACGGTCTGCAAGGCGATCGGCGCCACCGACGATGACCTGGTGCCCTTTGAGAAATACGCCAACGCGGCAACCGGGCTGGAAAAACCCTCATCGGCGGCCCGCGCCCTGTTCGCCGGAGCACCGAATATCGAACGTGTCGATCTTTTGGTGCAGACCATTGCCACGTCCCTGGACATGCGCTCCGACGCCGTCGAGGAGACCGTCGCCATGGTCAACGACCGGCTGGCCGCCAACCGCGCCGCCGCCGATTGAGGCCGCCCCGGGGCGGCCCGGCGGTTCGACACAAATCGACACATGCGGACAATTCCAATGGGCGCTGAATTCGGCTAGCTTAGGACACACGCGGAACGCTGATTAGCGTTCTTGAAGCCGGTTTAACGAGAGAACGTCCATGCGCTCAAATATGTCAGGATTTGGTGCGGTAACGGTGCCGGCGCCATGATCTCCCCCGACGCCACGCATCAATTTCTGAGCGAGATCATCGACAGCATCGAGGACGGGGCCGCCCTGTTCGACGGCGACGACCGTCTGGTCATGTTTAACGAGACCTACACCCAGTATTTCACGCTGATCAAGGACATCCTGAAGCCCGGCATCTCATTTCCCGAAATGTTCCAGGCGCTGGGCAACCGGGGTCTTTATGACGGGCCCGAGGCGGGGTTGGAGGACTGGATCGCCGAGCGCACCAACCTGTTTGTCGATGGCGCCCGCGGCAACGAATTCGAACGCGTCGACGGCCGCTGGGTGCGGGTCGATTACTACAAGCTTGAATCCGGCGGCACCTTCATCATCACCGCCGATATCAGCGAGCGGAAACGGGCCGAGCGCGAGCTGGAGTGGGCCCGCGACGAACTTGAGCAACGGATCGAAGAACGCACGGCGGCGCTTCGGGCCAGTGAGCGGCGGTTCCGGGATTTCGCCGTCGCGACGTCGGACTGGTTCTGGGAAATGGACAAGGACCTGCGTTTCTCCTACGTCTCACCCAATGTGACAAAAATTCTGGGCATTCCCTCGCATTCCCATATCGGCAAGTCACGCCAGGAAATATTGGGTGAGAATTACGACCGGGAACTTTGGGACGAACATTTGCAGGACTTGCAGAACCACGAACCGTTCCGCGATTTCGTCTTTCACAGGACAGACGTTATCCACGGTTCGAAATGGATCAGTGTCAGCGGCGTTCCGCTGTTCGACAGCGAAGGCACATTCAGCGGCTACCGGGGCATCGGCCAGGACATCACCACGCAGCATGCCCTTGAAGCGCAGCTGTCCCAGGCCGACAAACTGGCGACCCTCGGCACCCTGGCGGCCGGTACGGTCCATGAATTGAGCCAGCCTCTGAACATCATCCGGCTGGCTGTCGATTCGATCCTTATTGACAAGGATACTAACGCCTCATCGGTCACCGTAGAGGCGAAAGAACTGCAGGATATTGTCGCCCAGGTGCTGCGCATGGCGACGATCATCGATCACATGCGGGTGTTCAGCCGCAAGGAAAGCAACCCCGGCGCGCCGTTCGTTGCCAGCGCCGTCATCGCCGACGTCTTGACCTTGGTGGAGCGGCAGATTTCGTCCACCGGCATCCATTTGAAGCGTCATATGCCGGAGAGCTTCGGAACGGTTCTCGGTTCCAGCGGCCAGTTGGAACAGGTCATCTTGAACCTGGTGTCGAACGCCCGCGACGCCGTCGAAGCGCAGGCGAGGCGGATGATCGAGGCCGGCAAGGACTTTCAAGGCGAGATCGTCATCGAATTGGCCGAACAGGATGCCGAAAACCGGATTGCGGTGGAGATTTCCGACAATGGCGGCGGCATCGAAGAAAGCCTGGTGAGCAACATTTTCGATCCGTTCTTCACCACCAAGGAAGTCGGCGCCGGCACCGGCCTTGGCCTGTCGGTCAGTCACACGATCATCCATGCCATGGGCGGCACGCTGGAGGCCGAAAACACGCAAACCGGCGCCTGTTTCCGGATCACCCTGCCCCGTGCGGCCGGCCTGGAGGAGCGACCGGAAAAGACGAAATAACCGATGTTTGAACTGGACCCTGAATATCTGAGCGTCCGCGACGACGCCTGGCATCCCGAGGCCATCGCCGGGGTGCGGTTTCAACGCGCCTTGCGTCTGCCGGCGGGCCGAGAGCCCTATGATTCGGTTCGGTCCGATGCCTTTCACGTGCCGCGCGCGCTGAATGATCATTTCGAAGGCCTTGATTTCGAATGGCTGTTGCGCTCGAACCAACACATCATCTGCCTGACATCCAGCGAGGCGGTGACTCTGGAATTCGCGACACCGCACACCTACCCCTTCGCCGTCAAGGTCGCCATCGGCACCATTGACGCCTTGTCGGGGGCGCGGGCCGGCGGCACGCTGGGCCTCCTGCCGCAGGATTACCTTGCCCTGCCGTGCCAGAATCGGATCGATTCGTGGTGCGATGGCGCCGGCGCAACGCACGATTTCGCCGCGCCTGCGCCCGGGCCGCTGGACGCCAACGGCGCGCCGCAGCCCGCCGATGACGAAAGCGACTGCATTTCGATCACCTTCGTCCCCATGAAGCCGGACGTCTTCCAGCGCCGGTGCACGGAAATCGATCTCAATGCCGGCCGCCAGGTCTACGGGTCGCCCGACTTCGCCGAGCGTTTCACGGAAACCCACATGTTAAACGCCCGCATGCGCTACGAGTTGGAAAAAGGCGAGACCTGGGATGCCGGGATGGTTTACCCCGACCCCTTCGACGCCGATGACTGGGACGCGGACCGCGCGGCAACCGTTGCCGTGACCATGGTCGGCCCGCAGGCCTGGCAAGCGCTGACCGGTGAGGCGGCCGACCCGCCTCTGTTCAGCCGCGACATCTACGATCAGGCCGGCGTGCCCTGGGAAGATCGTTACGGCGCCGACTGGTGAGATCAATCTGCATTAATAATGACCTATTGAGATCGCTTGTGCCGTCCGTCGCGTAGGAGGGAAGCCGCTAGCGATGCCGAGGAGTCAAGGTTTTCCAACACCCGCCGGGGGCCGCGGAAGTGACCGGGACCGCGGTTTCCCAAAGGTCTTGGGTGGCGTCGCGCGTGCCGAGCTTTCACCATCCATGCGGCGCACAGGGTTTGCTGCACCGTTCACTTTTTCGGCGGTAAATTGGAGTTCGACTCGCGGCGGAAATTTGCCTCTACAAGGAAATTCCCCTACTCTTTTGTTGAACGGTTAGCGGCTGACGAGGAGGTACCGAACGTGGAAATTGTCCCGCCTTCGCAGCCGACCGCGCGTGCCGTGCCGGTCTTTTTCCGCGCCGTACTGGCCGTTTTCTGTGTCGTATTTCTTGCCGCGCCGAAGCCGTTGACGATCAACCCGGAGAGTGCCGAAATTGCGCCCGAGCTGCCTTTGGCCGATCTACATTTGCACCCGGATATTTCATTCGCACCATCCAAGGCCCTGGACCGCATGAACCGCAACAACGTTCGATGGGGCGGCGGCGGCGTTTTGACCTGGCCCAACTACGTCGCCGGGCGCCGCGACGTTTGGCTGGCCTATTCGCGCATTCTGGGTGAGCGCTTCATCCCCTTCGCGGGTCAATCTGAACTAAACCGGATCTACCAGGTCAGCGGGGCCGACGGCATGGCCGATGCCAATAATCCTGGAATTAGGGAATTTCTTGGTCAGTTGGAGCAAGACCTGACCGCCAAACGGGTCAAGGGGGTCGGCACCTATTTCATCAACAACAGCCGGACTGATGACCGCAAGGCGTTCCGCCGCAAGGTACCAGGAAACGCCACGGCCGTTCGCGCCATCTTCGCACTGGTGGCGCGTTTCCACTCGGTACTGCGCATCCACATGGAACCGGACCGTGATTCGATTGCCGCCTTCGAGCCCGTCATGGCATCCGACCGGCGCGGCCGCGTCTTGTGGAACCAGTGCGGGTCGACGACGACGGCGGCCGAGGTCCGGGCGCTCATGGACCGCAACCCGAATTTATTCTGCGAGTTGTCGTGGCGCTTCCCGCCGGTGACACGACCGAACCTGGCGAGCCGCAACGTCTTCGACAACTATGGACCAAGACCCGATTGGCTCGAGCTCATGGAGGATTTCCCGGACCGGTTCATGTTCGGCAACGACGGACACGCCGACGCACAATACGACGGTGCCGCGCAGGCCTTCCGCCGAAACCTGTTGCCCTATCTAAAGCCGGCCACTGCCCGGCGGATAGCGTACGAAAATGCGCAACGGGTGTTCGATCTCAAGTAGGCGCCCGGTTGTTGCCGCCGGTTTTTCCGAGGGATCTGTCGAAAACAGGCCGACCAAACGAGGCGTCCGCGACCCGAAATCAATCTCTGCCCCGGGACTGAATACGGCTTTCACATACAGATAGGGTTCATCGCTAAGAGCGAACTGCCCGGTCAGGATGGCGATCCGCCAACCCTTGACGTCAAGATATCGGGTGGCCTTGCCGAACCCACCCGTGCCGCCCCGAACCGCGGAAATCTTCACCTGGAGTTCGGCCGACGGTGACACCCGGTCGGCCAGGAACACGAAGACCACATAGTCCCGGGTCCCGGTCGGCACGGAACCAGGCGTCATCCACGTCACGGCATTTTTTGCCATGAACCGGATCAGCGCCGTGTGGGTCTGGAGCAGGTTGCCGGCCAGGTTAACTACCGCCTCGCTGGGCACGACGAACATGCTGGCCTCGGGGAACACCGAATACAACGGTGCCGCATTGGCCTCGCCAATCTCAATTTCACCGCCGGCAAACCGGTAGGCCGCATAGTAAAGCACGGTGGTTCGCCGGCCCAACTGGTCCTCGAAATTCAATTCGCCGGCAATTGTCCGTGCGGCCTGGTCCTTGGCCGGGCTGTGGTAGCGCAGCAGCCGGCCTTTTGTCATCGCGAACCCCGCGTAGTCGAAGCCCGTCTCGGACACGGAAATCCTTGCGCCCGGAGCCAATTTCACACCGGGCACGCGATCGAGGTCGCCGCCCCGCAACAGATTTTCAACAGCCGCCTCAACGGCAACGGAATCCGATGTCCGGACAATGCCGGCAACGGGTTTCGGCAAACTGTACCCCTGGGTCACGCAGCCGGTCAGCACCAGCGCCACGAGAATCAAAATCAGGGGCGTTGAGTATCTTTCGGTATGTCGTTCCATTCCTGCCTCCCGTCAATCACTTCGATGGCGCCGTCAACCAATCCGGCAGCAGGGCCAAATTGGGGACAGCCTTTGTCGCCAAGACACCGGCCCGCGATGCAATCGACGGAATGCCGGTCTTGCTTCCATAAGCCGACGTGCCGAGCGCGCCGACGGTGGTTGCCGCCGTGGTCGTCGCCGACGGCGCCACGCCAATGCCCAAGCTGGCGCCGCCCGGCTGGGAGGCGCCGGGCGTTCCCGCTGAACTTGCCGCGCCCGCGGCGGCGCCGGACGATCCACTTGTCCCGCCATGGTCGGCCTGACCGGCGGCGGCCGAATCATCGCCGGCCGGATTGCCCCGCCCCCAATTCTGGCGGGCCTTTGGCGGCTGAACCTTGGCGATGGCGGCGGCCGCCGGTTGGGCCGCTACTTTCGCCGGGATGGGCGCGATGGTCTTGACGATGTTGGTCAACTGCTGCTCCAGCCCAGGTCCCAATCCGCCGCCGCCAACCAGCGGCTGCAGCGTCTTCTGAACAGCCTGAAAATAGGGCGCCGCGGCCTGGCCCTGCACATTTGTGCCGGGTGCGGCAGCCTTGCCGGCGCCTACCGCTCCGCCATCAGGTGCCGCCGCAACGAAATTCTTTGGCGGCGTCGTCGCCTCGGCGCTGGCGCTACTTCCGGCGCCGCTGTCGTCGCTATCGCTTTCACCGCCGCCATCGCCGCCGCCATCGCCGCCGCCGCCGCCGCAGGCGGATACGTCGACAGCGCCGCCGACCGCCAGGCAACCGGCCAGAAGAAACGTTGCAAGCACCCCGGAGATCTTGGGACGTCCGGTTTCAATATGGGTCATTGTATCCTCCTTCCTAAACTCTTGCCATCCAATGTCGTTGTCCGCATCACGCGGTTTGCGTGGACGCCCGCCATCCGGCTGTCAACCGGGGTCCCAGAAATGTCGCCGGATATCCGATAGATCGCCTTGAAATAAAGCGGGTTGGTATCGTCAAGTGCGAAGGTCGCGCGCAGGACGGCCGTTTTCCAGCCATGGAAGCTCAATTCCACGGAATTACCGAGGGTGCCGCCGATTCCATCGGGCTTGGCGCTGACCCGCATTTCGACATTTGCATCAGGTGGCAACCGATTGAGAAAAAACGCAAATACGTAGAAGTCGGTGGGGCCTGTCGGCGCGACCGGCCGGCCCGGCCCGGCAACCGCCTTGGACATGGCCAGACGCAGAAAATCCGTGTCCTTCGGATGACTGGTGACGGATGAACTCGGCAGGTCGGCAGCCGGCACGAAAAGAAAACGAACCGTCGGACGCTCCGGGACTATCGACATGACATCGGCACGGCCAACCTGCAATCCGCCGTTTGAAAGATCATACTCGGCCCGCAAGGCAACGGCCGTACGGCGGCCGAGGATGTCCGTGAACTTGAGCACGGCGTCAAACCCCCGCATGGCGGGCGCCACCGAGGCCGCCGGCAGGCGCCGGCCCCCCGCCGCGGAAAGTGAAAATCCCTCGAAACGGAAATGCGGTTCGCGCAGGGTCTTGAGCGCCGCATCGGAGAACCGGACCGGCCACAATTGAGACGAATTGTCGATGCCGCGCATGACCAGGGCGGATGCATCGATCACCGCCGACGTATCCCAGGTGATGGCGCCGGCCAAGTCCTTGCTCAGAATCGGCTTGTTGGTTTCAGCCGGCGCCGGCGCAGACCAGGTAACGAGGGCGAACATCGCGCAACCTGCCCAACGCACGAGGCGGCGGACAGGGGGCGCCCGGCGGCGGGCTGAGTGTTGCTTCGGCGCCGTCATTTGCCGGCCGCCTTCATGGCATGCTTTGCGAAAATGTTGCTCATCCGGCTCGAAAAAGTCGATTTGGTGTCGGCCTGAACGGTCTTGCCGGCTTCCAAAAGGGCGGCCGAAGGCGTTTCACTCAAACCCTTGCCGACCATTGCGCCATGTTTACCGGACTCCTGCAGCCGCTGTTGGGCATTCCCCCAGATGTCGTTGGATTGCCGTTCGGCTTTTTCATAGTCTCCCGTTGCCAGGCTATGGAGCATTTGGGATACCTTTTCCGTCGTCTTCTCCATGAAGTTGTTGACCGTCGACGAGGCCTCTTTCGCAGCTTCCTGCTGTGCCGGCGTCAGCAGGGCACCGCTCAAAACGTCAAGGGTTCCCTTGGCAACGTTTTTCGCGCCGGCAGGCGATGACGGCGCGGATGACGTTCCCGTCCCGGAACCTGCGGCCAGATGACTGCCGCCCCAGTTGTAAAGAGGCTGCGGCGGCGGCAGGGAAAATCTGCCTTTGGTCGTTGTCGCGATGATGGCCCCGGATTTTCCCTTTGTGCCCAGGTTTTGGCCTGACGTGGCGCCGGTTCCGCTGTTCGTTCCGGTTGTGCCGCCACTACCGCCGCTTCCCGAATCCGGCTCGGTGCCGGAATTCGTCGACGACCCTGTGCCGCCGCTATTCGAGGAACCGGACCCGCCAGAGCCGCCCGAAGATGGTGTCGACCCGAAGCCGCCCAAGGACGGCACCGTCGAGAGTTTGGGTGACGTAACCGGGCCTCCGTGCACACCATGGAGGCCGTATATGACGAACCCGACACGGCGGGCGTAGTCGCGAAGCAATGCCATCAGATCGCGGCTCAGCAGCATCTGAAGCTGAGACCAGGAATAATGCATTTGCCCCCAAGGCCGCGTGCGGGTCAGATTAAGCAATTCGAATTGCCGAAACTGCACCGCAAATCGCGACCGCCACTCGTCGAACGGCGGCGAGCGGAAAAAATCTATGCCGGCGGGTTGAACGTCTGGTGCCCCCTGTACGATACCCGCCGGTGAACCGCCCGACGGATCGGAAATTCCGATTTTGTTGACAATGTTGAGCAAGTCCTGGGTTTGCTTGCCGCCCTTGCCGCTCCCGGCTTCGCCCGATTTGCCAGCCAGCCACGGTATTTCACCGGTTGGTCGAAAACCGGGCGGCGGCTCGGACTCGCTTGTATCCTGGTCTTCGCCACTTTCGCCTTCATTGTCGCTACCGCTATCACCACCGTTTCCGCTGTCGCCGCTGTCGCCGCCGCCACACGCACATACGGACCCGGAACTGGACAAGGGCAACGCCGCCACGGTCAGCAACGACGCGGCCAACAGCCATACCGTTCCATGAAAAATAGGGAATTTTGGACGAACGGGGCCGCCGTCACCCGGAAGCCGGAGATTCACCCGGACGACTTCGAATAGCGCAGAGACCGTCGGCCGCTGAAACCGGGCCATAGCCAATACCAATACTATTTCGCGGATCGTGGGGTCGCCAAAAGATTATAACCTGATTTTGACATTTCGTATAGGCACCGGTCGTATAGGCACGGGCCGTCGTTGTGACCATGGCCGGCCCGGCAGGCGCTGGCCGGTGCGGCCGCCGACCCGCCTCTGTTCAGCCGCGGCATCGACGATCAGGCCGGGGTGCCCTGGGCGGATCGTTACGGTGCCGACTGGTGACGGCGACGGCCCGGCCCTTCACCGGCCAGACAAGCCTCACATCACCCAAACCCAGAAATAAATCGTCGCGCCCAGGGAAACCAAACCGCCAAGGGCAAAAAAGATCGCGGCGCCCGTTGCAAAACTGTTCTGCCAGCGCCTGCCGATCGCCTCGCCGATTTTCAGACAGATCGTGGCCGGAATCAGACCAACGAAAAATCCGGCGATGGCGCGGATAATGGAAAAATCCGACATGTCGACCATATGCGGCGGCGCCAGCGGCTGTGCGGTGGCCGCCAGGGGCACGACAATCAACAGCATGATGAGCACGACAACGTGCACGATCCTACCATTGCTCCACATAGGGCCGCACGTCGGTCTCGAAGGTCCAGGCGGCGCGCGGCTGGCAATGCAGTTGCCAATAAATCTCGGCCAGTTGGTCCGGCTGCATGATCCCGTCGTCCGGGCGCTCGGCGAAGCGTTCGGGAAACCGCTCGCGGGTCCATTTGGTGTCGATGGCACCGTCGATGACGACATGCGCCACATGAATGCCTTCGGGCCCCAATTCCCGGGCCATGCTTTGGGCCAGGGCGCGCAGCGCGTGTTTGCCGCCGGCGAAGGCCGAAAATCCGGCCGATCCGCGCACGCTGGCCGTCGCGCCGGTGAACAGGATGGTGCCCCGGCCGCGTTCGGCCATGCGCCCGGCGGCCTCGCGGCCGACCAGAAACCCGGCGAAGGCGCACATCTCCCAAACCTTGCGGTAGACCCGCGCGGTGGTTTCCCGAATGCCGAACTTCACGTTGCCGCCGATATTGAAGACGCAGACCTCTATAGGACCGAGATCAGTCTCCACGGCAGCGACCAGATCGCGCACCTGGTCTTCGTCGCGGGCGTCTGAATGATACCCCATGGCACGGCCGCCGCCGTCTTCGATTGATGACACCAAGGCGTCCAGATCGCCGCGCCGCCGCGTCGCGGCGATGGCGTAGCCTTCATGGGCGAAGCGCCGGGCAATGGACGCCCCCAGGTGATCGCCGGCACCGACCACCAGGGCGGTTTTCACCTCGCTCCTGTCAACCGTCATGGTTCTCCCCCTGCGGCATCATGGCGAACATGTGGTCCCAGCCGGCGCCACGGGCGTCGGCGTGCTGCGGCGCCACGGCGTCGACAAAAGCGGCGTGCTCGGCGGCCGTCAATTCAGTGATTTCGCAACCGGCGGCTTCGATTTGCTTGCCCGCGTCAAGGGCCTCTTGTTCGGCCAGGCCGCGTTGATAGGTGACCGCTTCACGGACGGCCGAGCGCACGGCGGCCCGCACCTCCGCCGGCCAGGCATCCACCGTCGGGCGGTGGGCGAAGATGGGCCGCGAGATATAGAAATGCCCGCTCAGGGTATGGAAGGGGTGATAGGTATGCGCCCCGTAAGTGACCGTATTGGCCAGCGGGTTTTCCTGGGCCTCCAGGGATCCGTCGACGATGCCATCGATGGCCTCGGTCAAATCCATCTTCAGGGGTTCCGCGCCCAGCAGGGCAAACGTCCGGGCCTGAATATCGCTGGGCAGCACGCGAATTTTCATGCCGGCCAAATCTTCCGGCCGGCGCACGGTGCGCAGGCGGTTCGAAATATGCCGGAACCCGTTCTCGAACCAACCGAGAATACGATAGTTGCATTGGGCCTCGAGCCGTTCGGCCAGATACGCGCCCAACCGACCATCCATGGCCGCCCGGGCCTGGGCGTTGTCGCGGAACAGGAACGGCAGATCGACGAACCCCAACTCCTCCACCCGGTCGGTGAGATAACTGCTGGATTGATATCCCAGCGTCAGGATGCCGCTTTCCACCAGCCACAGGATATCCTCGCCACGGTAGCCCAGATCCATGATGTTCCAGACGTATTTGACCTCGACCGCATCGCCGAACTGCGCTTCCAGGCGGTCGCCGATGAACTTCAGGGATTGGCTGAAGGCCGTCGTCGATGGGCCGTAACCGCCCATGCGAATTTGTATGGGATCCGTCAACAAGGGCCTCCTGCCAAATGCCTGGGACAAGGAAATACCTTCCCGGAATAGTCCGCAACCGTGCCATAATCGTGGCCGCGGGACATTGCGGCGGCGAGACACATGAATATCATTCAAAACGCCATCCAAAAACCCATGACGGTGATCGCCGGGGTGTTGATCGTCGTCGTCCTGGGCGTCGTCTCCATCAAGACCATCCCCATCCAACTGACCCCCGATGTCAACCGTCCGATCCTGGTGATCCTGACCTATTGGGGGACCACGGCGCCGGCCGAGGTGGAACGCGAGATCACCAACCCCATCGAACAAGAGCTTTCCGGCATCGAAGGCCTGGAAATCATGTCCAGCCAATCACAACTGGGGCGGTCGCGCATTCAGCTTGAATTCAGCAACGACACCAACATGGACCGGGCCTTCATGCTGGTCTCCAATCGCCTGACGGGCGTTTCCGACCTGCCCGATGAAGCCCGCGAGCCGCGCATCCGCACGTCGACGTCGGACGACGTGCCGATCGCGCGCTTTGCCCTGACCCGCACGGATGGCAACATCCGGCCCATTGAACAGTACGGCACCCTCACCGACGACGTGGTCGTTGACCGCCTGGAACGGGTCCGGGGCATCTCCCAGATCACCGCATCGGGCGGCAGCCGGCGCGAACTTCAGGTGATCATCCGCCCCGAACAGGTGGCCCGCTTCGGCCTGACCGTGCCGAAGGTGATCGCGGCGCTGCGCGGTGCCAACGCATCCGTCACCGCCGGCGCCATTGACGAAGGCAAGCGGCGCTACATCGTGCGCACGGATTCGGAAACCGCCAGTGTTGAGCGGGTTCAACGGATCGTCCTCGACACCCATTTCGACAATCTCAACCAGCGCCTGGTCAACGTCACCGTCGGCGACGTGGGCGAAGTCATTTTCGGCTACAAGGAACCGACCAGCCGCCGGCGATTCAATGGTGAGCCGATGATCCGCCTCAACGCGATCCGCGAATCCGGCGCCAACGTGGTGTCGACCATGGCCGGGTTGAAGGCGGCCATGGCGGAGCTGAACGAAAGCGCGCTGCCGCGCGAGAAACTGAAGCTGGAGATATTTTACGACGAGACGCTTTACATCGGCTCCGCCATCAACCTGGTCAAACAGAACATCTTCGTGGGCGGCACGTTGGCGGCGCTGATCCTATTAATCTTCCTGCGGTCCGCCCGGGCCACCCTGATCGTCGCCATCGCCATCCCGGTCTCGGTGATCGGCGCCTTTGTCGCCATGGCCATGCTGGGCCGCTCCCTGAACGTCATCTCGCTGGCCGGCATCGCCTTCGCCATCGGCATGGTCGTCGATGCCGCCATTGTCGTCCTGGAAAATATTTATCGCCACAGAGAGCTTGGGAAGACACCCATGGAAGCCGCCTTGACCGGCGCCCGGCAGGTCTGGGGCGCGGTATTGGCCTCGGCGTTGACCACCGTCGGCGTGTTTGTCCCCCTACTGATCCTCGACCTTCAGGCCGGGCAGCTGTTCCGCGATATCGCCGTCGCCATTTCGGTTTCCGTTATTCTGTCCCTGCTGGTGGCGATCACGGTTATTCCGGCGCTATCCAACCGCCTGCTCAAGGGTCGTGGCGACGGCACGGCGGCAATCAAGAAACTGCGGCTGTGGGGGGTTGATTATTTGAGCGGCCAGTTCGTCAAGCTTGTCATGGCGTTTACCAACTATGTCATTCATCGGCGCGCCGTCGCCTTCGGCGTGGTGGTTCTGGTTTGCGGCACCACGGCAATTTCCACCCACCTCATGCTACCGAAACTGGATTATTTGCCGGACGGCAATCGCAACTTCGTCCTCGGCCGCATTCAACCCCCGCCGGGGTTCAATCTGGCCACCACCTACGCCGCGGCGGAACGCATCGAAGAAGCCGTCAAACCCTATTGGACCCGGGTCAACGGCGGCGAGACGAAACCGGGTGAACCGCCGGCCATCTCTAATTTCTTCTTCCTGGCGTTCCGCAACTTCACCCTGATCGGCGCCTCAAGCAAGGACGTGACCCGGGCCAAGGAACTTGAACCGTTAATCCGAAGCGCCGTCGACCGTGAAAGCGGTTTTCGTGGAATCGTTTCGCAATCGTCCATCTTCGGCCGCCGGATTGGCGGTGCGCGCGTTATCAATCTGGATATCTCAGGTGAGCAGCTCGATGATATCTATGCGGTAGCCGGTCAGGCCAACCGCCATGTGCGCCGCGCCTTACCCCGTAGTACTGGCAATCAGGTGCGGGTGCGGCCCGGTCTACAAGCCTCTGCGCCGGAAGTCCGCGTGAGGCCGGACCTGCAGCGTTTGGCCTCCGCCGGGATGACCGCCCGCGATCTGGGCCAGACCATCGACGTTCTAAATGATGGCATGCGGGTTCTGGAAATCAATGTCGGGTCGAGGCGTATGGATTTGACGTTGAAGGGTCCCGAACGCGCCGTGACGGCGACCCAGGGCATCGACAATTTGCCCATCGTCACCGGTGTCGGCAAGATTGTGCCGGCCAGTTCCTTGGCCGATATCGAAGTCACCACGGGGCCGTCGTCGATCCGCCATTTGGACCGGGCGCGGACCGTTTCCCTGCGAATTCGCCCGGCCAAGAACTTGCCGCTGGAGGAGGCCATCAGCGTCATCCACACCGAGGTGATCGATAAGCTGACCACGTCGGGCCTCCCCGCCGGTATCAAGCTCCGGCTTTCCGGCGCCGCCGACAACCTGACGAAGACCTGGACAGCCTTGAAATGGAACCTCGTGGTCGCCGGGATCATCGTTTATCTGCTGATGGCGGTGCTGTTCCAGAACCTGTTCTACCCCATCATTATCATGCTGTCCGTGCCGCTGGCGACTGCCGGCGGGGTCGCCGGGCTGGGCATCCGGAATATCTTCGTTGACCAGCCCCTGGACATGCTGACCATGTTGGGCTTCGTGATTCTGATCGGCATTGTCGTCAACAACGCCATCTTGTTGGTCGATCAAACCTTGCAGCACATACGCCGCGAAGCCATGAGCCCCAATGACGCCATCCTGGCGGCAACCCGCGACCGCATGCGGCCGATCTTCATGTCGACCCTGACATCCATCTTCGGCCTCTTGCCGCTGGTCGTGCTGCCAGGTGCCGGGTCGGAACTCTACGGCGGGCTCGGCACCGTGGTCTGCGGCGGCCTGACGCTCTCAGCGGCCCTCACCTTGATCATTATCCCGCCCATGCTGGCGGTGATGCTGCGCGCCCCCGCCGACGATCCCATCGACGACGCCGTCGCCCAGCAGGCGGATTGACGCGCAGGGCCGCGGTGAAACGAACCCCTCTTTACAAATCACCCCGGGCGCGTGAGATATAAGGCATGGCTGCAGGCATTCCCTTCGTCCGTGAGATCGAGTTTGACTACGGCGCCGTCGACCAGGTGTCGCCGCTGATCCGCCGCGTCATCGCCAGGAACCCGGGGCCCTTCACCTTCCACGGCACCGGCACCTACATTGTTGGCCGCGGCGACGTGGCGGTCATCGATCCGGGTCCATTGGTCGACGAACACGTCGATGCCCTGCTGGCCGCCGTCGAAGGCGAAACGGTCACTCATATTCTGGTCACCCATACGCATCCGGACCATTCGCCGGCGGTGGCGCCGTTCAAGGCCGCCACCGGGGCGCCCAGTTATGCCTACGGGCCGCATTCGCTTGGCACCTACTGGGCCGACCGGGAAGTGACGGAATCCCGGGCCGACCTTGCGTTCGCGCCCGATCACCTCGTCGCGGACGGCGATATCATCGAAGGCGCGGGTTGGACTTTCGAGGCCGTGCACACGCCCGGCCATACCAACAACCACCTGTGTTTCGCCCTGCAAGAGGAATCCGTGCTGTTTTCCGGCGACCAAGTGATGGGCTGGTCGACCACCGTGGTCTCGCCCCCCGATGGCGACATGCGGGATTATATCCAATCTCTGGGCAAGCTGCTGGACCGTGACGATGCCACCTATTGGCCGACCCACGGGCCCGCCATCACGGCGCCGAAACCCCACGTGGAGGCACTCATCGCTCATCGCGAACACCGCGAGGTTGTCATCGCCGAGGCCATCGCGGGCGGCACCCACCGCATTGCCGACCTGGTCGCCCGGATGTATCGGGACGTGCCGGAAAAACTTCACCGGGCCGCCGCGCGGACCGTGCAATCGCACCTGATCCACATGATCGAGACCGGCCGCGCCGCCTGTGACGGGCCGCCGACGGCCGACGCCAAGTATGGACCCCCGTGAGATGAGCGAAGGCAACCACGATCCCATGGATTTCTCCGGCGAGGTTGTCGAGCCGAAACCGGCGGCGACCATTATCTTGATCCGCGATGGCGACCAGGGGATCGAGGTTCTGCTGCTGCGCAAGGCGTCGGGCAAGCATTTCGCCGGCGGCGCCGTGGTTTTCCCGGGCGGCAAGGTGTCCGCCGAAGACCAGGCCTACGAGGGATCCATCGGTGAGCCGCGCGATGATTTCTCGAATCTCAAGATTGCCGCCATCCGCGAGACCTATGAGGAATGCGGCATCATTCTGGCGCGGCGTCCCGGCACTGAGGGCCTGTTGACCGCCGCCGATGCCACCGCCTGCCGCCAAGCGTCACCGGAGCAGCCGTTTCTCGAAATGG
>Ga0114932_10002683_pt1 | contig 18430 bp, 17 predicted proteins | sample 2SBtaG_2_FD_87286 | JGI IMG/M metagenome (GOLD analysis project Ga0114932, IMG submission 87286) | Deep subsurface microbial communities from Kolumbo volcano to uncover new lineages of life (NeLLi) - 2SBTROV12_ACTIVE470 metaG | ecosystem: Environmental > Aquatic > Marine > Volcanic ... | reverse complement strand
TGATTGGCTTTCATACTGCGTTATCAATTTTCGATTTAGAACCACTAGACCTTCAAATCGATGCCTTGTCTGACAGCCAATCAATTCTCGCTGAACCTCGTATCTTGAGGTGGTTTGGGTATAAAAATGACAGAAACGAAAAAGGCTTCAAATATGAAGCCTTTTTTATACTAAGCTGAAAATGGTGCCGTTGCTTAACTACCTTTAACTTGTAAGTTAAGAAACGCTGCTAACTTTTCAGGCTGCTGAGCTAAACCAGCCAATTCCATTGCAAGTTGCGATACCGCTTTATTTTCATTTAGTTGCATTGAAATATTTAAACTATTTAAGCCATTTACAAAGTTCATTAATTCAGACTTTGAATCTTCAGCAAGCGGCAGCATGTCTACTTGCATCTGTGCTTGTTGCACAAAAGTCAGTTTATCTAATTGAACCGCAGACAGTTGCTTCTCAACAACCGCATCAAACTGGCCTTTGTTATTAAAAGTAAAGTTGAATGATTGCGGTTGTAGCTCTTGCATTGCCATCATCATTTTACTTTGAAGTTGAAGCTCTTGCTCCATAGTCAGAGGGCTTTGAGATTGCAGCTTTTGCGACTCAAGAGACACTTCCATTAATGACTTTGAGTTACCTAACGAGAAAGCCATATCCATAGATGCTACTTCACCAGCAACAAAACCGATGTCGAAGTCGCTCATGCCACTTGCTTCGTCATACTTTAAACTTGACGTAATGTCATAGCTTGCATTTAATAACTCTGAAGGTGCAGTTTGCTTTGCTTGCTCAATAAGAGGCTGCGCCAAGCGTAAACCTTGCAAATCCATTGATGTGTATGGGCTAATCTTTTCAGCCTCATAGCCTTCAATGATAATTTGGTTAATCACAGCAAGATCTTCACCTTCAGGGCCTTTAAACTGAATGTCTTTTAAACTCACTTCTTGGCTTAGAAGTGAGAAGTTTGCTTCTTTGTAATCAACAGAGAAACCAGATGCTTCTTCAAACACAGAGATCTGCTTAGCAATCTCGTTATTCAGTTTTTCATTGGCTTTGTATTGAGTTACACCGTAACCCGCTGCTATTGTGCCAATAACAGCAATCGCGATAAGCGGTTTTTTCATGTTTTAACTTCCTGATTAAAATAACGCATCTAGGGCTTCACTTAGACTGTTCACGCCTATAATTTCCATCCCTTCAATAAGCTCTTTCGGCTTATTGGCATTGGGTACAATAGCACGTTTAAAACCGTGTTTCGCGGCTTCTCTTAATCTTTCTTGCCCACTTGGTACAGGACGAATTTCGCCACCGAGTCCAACTTCGCCAAACACAACCAGTTGTCTATCTAGTGAGAAGTTCTTAAAGCTAGAGACCAGCGCGGTGATCAAAGCTAAGTCTGCACTGGTTTCAGACACCTTAACGCCACCGACCACATTAACAAACACATCCTGATCTGAAACTTGCAAACCACCATGACGGTGCAATACAGCCAACAACATCGCTAGACGGTTTTGTTCTAAACCAACAGTAACGCGACGTGGGTTTGCTAGCTGCGAGTAATCGACTAAGGCTTGTACTTCAACAAGTAGCGGGCGCGTCCCCTCCCAAATGACCATAACCAGTGAACCGGGTGTTTGCTCTTCACCACGGTTTAAGAAAATAGCTGATGGATTAGACACTTCTTTTAGACCTTGCCCTGTCATGGCAAACACGCCTAATTCGTTCACTGCACCAAAACGGTTTTTATTACCGCGTAATGTTCTAAAGCGGCTGTCACTACTACCTTCTAACAGAATAGAACAATCAATACAGTGTTCTAATACTTTGGGGCCCGCCAAAGTACCATCTTTGGTTACGTGGCCCACCATAATAATGGCCACTTGGTTTTGCTTCGCAAAGCGCGTCAAGTAAGCAGCACTTTCGCGTACTTGTGAGACACTGCCAGGTGCCGATTGCACATCGCTCATGTGCATCACCTGAATTGAGTCTATCACCATAATGCTCGGCTTTTCTTGTAAAGCCAGCTGACAGATTGTCTCTACATTGGTTTCTGCTAAGGTTTTCAATTTATTGGTTGGTAATCCCAAACGATGAGCCCGCATGGCAACTTGTTGCAGTGATTCTTCACCGGTAACATATAAAGTGTTCATCGACTCGGCAAGTAAACACATGGTTTGTAGTAAAACGGTGCTTTTACCCGCGCCTGGTGAGCCACCGATCAAAATCGCACTTCCAGGCACAACACCACCACCAAGTACACGATCGAATTCTTTAAAGCCAGTCGAAAAACGCGGTAAGCTCTCAAGGTTTACTTCATCAAGCGTCTGTACCTTGGCATCAACCATACCTGCATAGCCTGCCATTGCTGAGCTGCGAGGAGGTGACTTAACACTGGGTACCCTAAATTCAGTGACGGTATTCCAAGCTTTACATTCTGAGCATTGCCCTTGCCATCTGGCAAATTCGGCACCACACTCACTACATACAAATGCTGTTTTTTTCTTTCCCATACTAAGGCACACTTTTTGCTTAAAAATCTACTGAGTAAAATTATATTCAGTTTTGTCATATAAATCTGGCACTTTACTCATTTATTGCTCAAGAATAAGTTAACTATGTCTAATTATTGTCATAGTATTAACTTAGAAATCCAAAAGAAAAATTAATGCCGTTGTTTGTATTTTTACACAACACGGTAAATAAAGTGGTTTTATATGGCTGAAGATAAGCTGCAACAATATCAACCTTTGATAGAAGAACTCAAGCAACTGTTAGGTTCGCCTAGCTTTGATGGGCTCTTTGCGCAAAAAACAGCCCACCTCTCGAAACCAGATCAGTTTTTAATCAAAATGGAAATGTCTCGCCTATCCCAACCAATCGCAAGATTTATTGATTTACGCGGGCAGGTTTCTGGTGAAGTAAAAGCCTATATTCATGATGGCAAGCAACACTTTATGGACGACTTAGCCATCGCAGTTTTTGAACAAGAGATTGCTAAACACGGAAAGTATACCCTCGCAGTATACGAAGCAGTCACGCATACCGACAACAACTATAGAGTCATGCAAAAGCGCGCGCAACAACAAGTGCAAAGTGATGCTAGCACGCCTGCGCCGACACTCACGCATGGGGCAAAGTTAATCAAATTCGCTTCTTACGAAAGCCGTATTGAAGAGCGAATGAATTATTCAATCAAAATCACTGTTGAAGTAGCTAAAAATAATATTATTTCTGCTAATACGTCAGACATTTCATTAAGCGGTGCAAAGATAAAAGTTCATCCAAAAACGGTGTTTGAAAAAGGCCAATTACTGAGTATTCGATTGGTTGGGCTAGAGCAAGATTTTGAGCTTGGACTCAAAGATGGTATTCAATACGAAGTCGTTGCTGTAGAGCCAGTCAACTATGAATATCAATTTGTGCGCTTAAAACGTACGTTTGTTGAGAACAATCAGGGCTTTGATGAATTCTTGAATAGCTTTATACACGGTAACAAGCGCCGCTATAAAATCAATTTAGATAACACCATGGATGCGGTAGTTTGCAAAGGCTATGAGCAATACTACTTGCCGCGAGTTAGCTCATTATTTGTATTTCTCAGCAAGGTCAATGACAAACTAACACTTCCTTCAATGGTGCTGACTAACGAAAATAATGCCTTCATACATTATTACTTTGAAGATGAAAGAAAAAAATCGTGTTTGTATAGTATTTTTAATCAAAAACGACTGGCCTATTTAAATAGCCTTCACAGCCCAGTAAAAGAAGCGGTGCTTTATACTTTTACTCACTCAAATGGCGGTAAAATTTACTATTATTCGGCCTTTGATTTCGAATTAAAGCAAGAGCCCAATCTTAATCCGTTATTTTTTGGGTTTGGCGCACAAAAAGACAGCTGGCGTACTTTCAAAGTGCAAATCATGTCAAGCTACCATGAAGATGCTTTTATTCCGCTATCACTTCCTGCTAGTGCGGGGAAAACACTCGAAAAGTTAAACAAAAGGCCGTCTCCTCGCGTTCAAGGCTTTATTCAAGACGTACAAAACTTGATGCTACTGACTGATATTACAGATCAGCGTCGCACAGAAGAATATAAAAAGCATCATTACGACCCCGGGCAAGTCAATTTACTCAAGCACTTTGGTCATGGTAAGTCATCAACCCCACCTGCGCTGGAAGTTGTCGCATTAGAGTATGTAAACCTTCGTTCTCATAAACGCTACCTCTACAAAACAAGCACTATTTTTCATGTCAACAACCAGACTTCGATCAAAGGCCATACGCGCGATTTATCTGTGATGGGTCTTCAAGTCGAGCTAAATACTCCAACTGACGTACAAAAAGGCGACTTAGTTTACATTGACTTGACTGACTTACAGAAAATCACCAAAAAACATGATTTAAATCACTTACGCTATCAGGTCATGGCGGTCAGCAAATCAAAAACAATCATTAATTTAAAAGTCCACAAAGTAACAGAAGGCAAAAATTCTGCCATAGAGTTTTTTACACAATTAATTGATAAAAATAAGAACAAGCTGCAAGCATGTGAAGAAACGCCAAAGATACCAGGTTTGTCGACAGCACTGCGTAATATGATCACCAAAAGTGTGTGCCAGCTTCCTTTATATTTACATAAAGAGTCGGCGCACTTTAACATTGGGGCTGTAGGCCGAGGCCTCTACCCTACCAATTTGCACAAAGTTTTAGAGCATTATAACCAGAGCGGTGATGAGCAAATAGAAATCGCGCCTGTTTTTCCTGCCAAGTTTATTGAAGATGAACTTTCTGAGGCTCTGCGCAAACAAACACGACAAGACAAGCCGCTCAAATACACCCTATTTATACGCTTTAACCCAGACAAGAAAACCCTAGCTGATGCCATTAAAAGCCAAGTTTTGAGGGATGAAGACTCACTAGATAGCCTGTTTTTATTTATTAAAAAAGCACTTAGAAAAGAGATCTTATTTGTGTTTCAACTACAGGTATCGAAAACGGGCCGTCCAGATACCGACTACTTAGCAAACGAGCTTAAGTATGTGAGCCATTATGCGCTTCATAAGGCAAAAGATTTAGAAGAGTCACTGTGGAACATAGCAGGGGTTTGTGACCTTATAGACATTACCGATGAAGTGATTTCAACAGTCGAGATTGAAGATAGCCTAATCGAAAGAATGGCAGAAAAAAAGCGACTCTGGTTTGAGTCGCTGCCTATGTAATTATTACCCGTTTTCTGAACAAGGTATTTTAAGCAATACCACCAAACAGCGTAAGTAAGGCTATCAATGCCAAATAAAACAAAATATTACGCTTAACCAAACGCATCATACATGTTGCTTCATAAGTGCAGCCTGCATATTGCTGTTCGATTTGCTCAGCGGCAAGTGCTGTACTGGTCACGACTTTACGGTTTGGAGTTTTGAAATCTAACGCATATTTTAGCCAGCAGCCTGTACCCTTTGAAAAGTTACCGATGATCAGGTAACCAAAACTAGTAATACGCGCTGGTAGCCAATTCAACCAATAAAGCATATCGGCTAAAACGCTACTACGCGAAGTAAGTACATTCTCTTCACTTTGCTGTGCATGATCGAATAAGCTGCGCGTAACAGCGTACATTACTGCACCTGGCGCACCAAACATAACAAACCAAAAAATTACCGCACAATAATGCCTAAAGTTGACCCACACTAGAGTTTGACCGACCCATTCACCGCCTTGTTGATCTTCGATATGGTGTTGACCCAACTGGAGTGCATACAAAGTTGCACCTTCACTGTCACCTCGCGTAAGCGAATTTAAATAGCCCTTATACAAGGCACGCGGTTTAGCACAACCAAAACAGACTAATAATAAGACCGCATTTAATGCCAGTTCAAAGAGGAAGAAGTCAGCAAGATCCATTACAAAATAAACGCACAAAGCAGGCAATAAAACCCACAGAGCAAATGCAAATGGCGATTTTAACATTGAATTATTCAGCAGGAACGACTGGCTCATGTTGAGATAACCTTTACTGTAATGATCAATCTGCCAATGTGCATCTCTGGCACCCAGCCGTTCAATGGCCAGCGCTAAAATTATTGAGATCAAAATCATAATTTACTCATTCATTTAACAACTTAAAAAATTTTTGCCAATCAAAAGCTCTCCCAGGATCTGTCTTTCGACCTGGTGCAATATCACAATGCCCAACAATATGGTTTGGAGTAATATCAGGATATAGCTCCATGATATAACGCGTGCACGCTAGCAAGGTGGTATATTGTGCATCGGTATATGGTGTTGTGTCTGTGCCTTCTAATTCAATGCCAATACTAAAATCATTACACCGTGTTCGACCTTTAAACTCTGACACGCCAGCATGCCATGCTCGTTTATTAAATGGCACATACTGCAACACTTGCCCATCTCGTCTAATAAAGCAGTGCGCAGACACGTTCAGCCCGTCTAAATCGGTAAAGCTAGGATGTGCTGCACAATCTATATTACCAGTAAATAGAGCATCTACATGTTCAGTACCAAATTCACCCGCGGGCAATGAAATATTATGAAAAACCAGCAAGTTCACATCTTGCTCATTCGGTCTCTCATCAAAGAAAGTACAAGGCCTTTGCGTCACTCTAAAGATTGAATTTGGCAAGCAAAACTCTGTGTGTTTCACGGTTAAAACCATCTGCTTCAATAATAAGCTAACCTTAACAAGCTTTACTAAATTTCACTAGCGCGATTGTCTTAAACTCTTGGAAGCAGTAAAATTTAACTCTCGCACAATGCAATTAGACAACATAAGTGACGCTTAGTATGCAAAACCAACTTCTTACGCCTGCTCTTATTAGTGAATTAGTCACACAAGCTTTAAATGAAGACCTCAACTTTCAATCGGCTGCTGATGGTGATATCACAGCGCAGTTAATTCCTGAAACGCAGCAAGCGCACGCTTATGTTATCACCCGTGAAGACTGTATATTCTGTGGTAAAGACTTAATTTTAGAGGTATTTAAACAGGTTGATGCAAGCGTTGAAGTTGAAGTGCTCATCAATGATGGAGATTTTGTTGCTGCGAATAGCCAGCTCTTTACCGCTAAAGGCTCAGCCCGTGCCATTCTAACTGCTGAGCGTACTGCCCTGAACTTTGTACAAACACTATCAGGCACAGCAACCACCACAGCTCATTATGTTAAAGCACTGACTAACAGTAATACTCAACTCCTTGATACACGTAAAACTGTGCCGGGTCTTCGCGCATTGCAAAAATATGCCGTGGCATGTGGCGGTGGTAAAAACCACCGCATAGGTTTGTTTGATGCGTTCTTAATTAAAGAAAACCACATTGCAGCCTGCGGCGGTATTGCAGCTGCAGTTAAACAAGCCAAATTGAATCATCCTACTAAGCCAGTTGAAGTCGAAGTTGAAAATCTGGATGAGCTACAGCAAGCTATTGAAGCAGGTAGCGACATTATCATGTTAGATAACTTTAGTGTGTCACAAATCCAACAAGCAGTAGAAGTCACAGCACAGCGCGCAAAACTTGAAGTATCAGGTAATATGACCATAGAAATTTTAGCCGAATATGCACAGGCGGGTGTCGACTACATCTCAAGTGGTGCACTGACCAAAAATGTGCAAAGTATCGACCTATCAATGCGCTTTAATAACACGCAAGTGTAATTGGTTGTAATCTAAGATAAGTGTATAAATGTTGACAATTGATTTTAAAGAGAATTTAATGAGCGGGTTTTGATATGCTGGTAACAAATTGTTAATTTTTTCCTTGAGATATAAATTAATATAGAGCATTGTCGGTAATAAATAATTATCCCAAACTTTAAAAACTAGAATTAATTCTTATTTACTCTTGTTAAGATCAAGTTTAACAATTAAAGTAACTTTAATTAAGTTAGCTGTTTAATAAAATACAAAGTCGCCGATAGCTTACTATTAGTGATTTAATTAGATAATAAATCTAAACTTTAATTGATATGGTGGTAATGCAGTAAGCCTTAAAGAAAAGGTGAAGTGCACCTTAACAACCCATTTATGGCGAGTAATTTATAGATAATTAACTGTCATCATAGTGGAAGCACCATTAAATGAGTTATCACTATATATTTGCAATACAATGAGTGTAAACTCTACTCATTGACACAAACTTTATAACTATTTAATTACCTAGCTTACCACGGTGAGTTAGCATTTTTCTTCTAGGAGACACATCATGACGCAAAATCAAAAGGGTTTCACCCTAATCGAATTAATGATTGTAGTTGCAATCATCGGTATTCTAGCTGCAATCGCATTGCCTGCTTACCAAGATTACACAGCTCGCGCTAAAGTGAGTGAAGTGATTCTTGCAGGTACAACTTGTAAAGCAACAATCACAGAAGCTTCACAAGTTGGTTTTAGTACTGCGCCAACGGCAAATAGCTTCGGTTGCGGTGAAGATTCAACTGGCCCAGTTTCACAATATGTTCAAACAGTAACTACTGACGCAAATGGTGTAATTTCAGTTACTACTCGCGCTATTGCTGGAATTACTGATGGCTCGATTATTCAATTAATTCCTTTCACGAATGTTGACACTACAGATAATGATAACAAAGCAGTTAATGCTGACTATTTAGCTGCTTCATTAAAACCGGTAGTAGCATGGAAATGCCAAGCTCCTGGAACAGGTGGTGTTGATGTTAAATTTTTACCAGCTAGCTGTCGTTAATCATAACACATCTACTTAAAGGGCTGTTAATTCAGCCCTTTTTGGTTATTTATGAAAAAAGACAAAGATACTGCTGACAAGCTCGATACTTTCGTTTGGACTGGTTTGAGCGTACGAGGCAAAAAGCTCGAAGGCGAAATGACAGGTACCAGCATTGCCCTTGTAAAGGCTCAGCTCCGCAAGCAAGGCATTACCCCTTCTAAAGTAAAACGCAAGCCTAAACCTATATTTGGTATTGGCGCAGGCGGTCAGAAGATTACCGCCAAAGACATTGCGATTTTCACTCGACAAATTGCCACCATGTTGACCGCCGGCGTACCGCTTATTCAATCTTTAGAAATGATTTCATCTGGGGCAAAGAACAAAAGTTTAAGTAAGCTAATTGGCAGCATTGCCGATGAAGTCAAAGCTGGTCAGCCATTGGCGAAATCGCTCCGTGCTTACCCGCGTTATTTTGACGAACTCTATTGCGATCTAATTCACTCTGGGGAACAATCTGGTGCCCTTGATAAAATTTTTGACCGCGTTGCCGTTTATAAAGAAAAAGCCGAAGCGCTAAAATCTAAAATTAAAAAAGCCATGTTCTACCCTATTGCGGTAGTCGTGGTCGCACTAATAGTTACTTCTATCCTGCTTATTTTCGTGGTACCACAATTCCAAGATATATTCAGCAGTTTTGGGGCTGAACTCCCTGCATTTACCTTATTTGTGATTGGCATCTCAGAGTTTATGCAAGATGCCTGGTGGGTATTCTTATTGGTTATCGGGGTGAGTATATATTCGTATAAAGAGGCCTTGATCCGCTCATCTGCCGTACGACACTTCAACGACCGCTTAGTATTACAATTACCCGTTGTCGGTATGATTTTACACAAAGCTGCTGTAGCGCGTTACGCACGTACTCTCTCTACCACATTTGCAGCTGGTGTGCCTCTGGTAGACGCGCTTGATTCAGCTGCAGGCGCATCGGGTAACGTGATCTATAAAAATGCCATTACTGAGATCAAAGCAGAAGTTAGCTCAGGTAACCAAATGAATTGGGCGATGCGTAATTCAAAACTCTTCCCAGATATGGTGGTGCAAATGGTTTCTATCGGTGAAGAATCAGGTTCACTTGATGGCATGTTAGAAAAAGTGGCAAATATTTACGAACAAGAAGTCGATGATGCCGTTGATGGCCTATCAAGCCTGCTAGAGCCGTTAATTATGAGTGTGTTAGCAGTGCTTGTTGGTGGTCTTATTATTGCCATGTACTTACCTATCTTCCAACTGGGTTCAGTGGTGTAAGCCTAGTTTTCTTAGCTTTTAGAAAGTGATGTTTTAATGCAAGAAGTAATTTATTTAATGCAGAGCCAACAATGGTTTTTTCTTTTAACTGTAGGATTAGTGAGTTTGTGTATTGGCAGCTTTTTAAATGTGGTGATTTACCGTCTGCCAATAATGATGCAACGAGCATGGCAGCAAGAATGTCGTCTATCACTGACCGATGAGTTGGCAAACTCTAGTAAGCAAACAGGATCAAGCAACGACACTTTTAACCTTATTAAACCTAACTCGACCTGCCCACACTGCCAAACTCCTATTAAAGCTTGGCATAATATTCCATTGCTGGGATGGCTAATGCTAAGAGGTAAATGCGCCAGTTGCTTCGCAAAAATTTCTGTCCGTTACCCGCTAGTAGAGCTAGGCACTGCCCTTGCCTCACTTTGGGTTGCACTGCAGTTTGGCGCAACTGAGCTTGGCTTACTTTATATTTTTATTACCTGGGTACTCGTGGTACTTATTTTTATCGATATCGATCACATGTTATTACCAGATCAACTCACATTGCCCTCAGTTTGGCTGGCGTTAATTGCCAGTGTCATGGGATATACCATTGCGCCTAGCGAAGCCATTATCGGTGCCGTGGTAGGCTACTTGAGTTTATGGACTGTGTTTTGGGCATTTAAACTACTCACTGGCAAAGAAGGCATGGGCTATGGTGACTTTAAGCTGTTAGCCATTTTTGGTGCCCTATTGGGTTGGCAGGCCATTTTGACTATTGTTTTACTCTCAAGTGTTGTGGGCGCTGTCATTGGTAGTATTCAATTGGCTGTTCAAGGAAAAGAACATAGCACACCAATTCCATTTGGGCCCTACTTAGCTATTGCGGGTTGGCTAGCGATGCTCTTCGGCACCGACATTCAAACTTGGTACATTTCTCTTTTGAGCTAATTTTTCAGGTAAACAAGTATGAGCAACTGGATTTTAGGATTAACTGGGGGCATAGGCGCAGGTAAAACCCTCGTTTCTAACCACCTTTCTTCTCTAGGTATTGAAATTGTTGATGCAGATGTCATCGCCCGAGAAGTAGTTGCTGTTGGCAGTGATGGCCTCAACGCCATCGTCAAGCACTTTGGCAATGCTATTTTGTTAGATGATGGCTCACTCAACAGAGCTAAACTCCGTGAAATTATTTTTGCCGATTTAGAACAGAAGAACTGGTTAAATAATTTACTTCACCCAATGATCCGTCAAAATATTACTGAAAAACTCGATAATGCCAAAAGCCCCTATGTGGTATTGAGTGCACCTCTACTTTTCGAAAATAAACTCGATGCACTGTGCGACCACTCTTTACTGGTAGATGTTCCTGTTGAGGTGCAACTAGATCGCACAACAAATAGAGACTCAGTCAGCACAGAGCAGGTAAAGAACATCATTGCTGCACAAATGTCACGGGATGATAAGTTACAAAAGGCAGGTTCGATTCTTGATAATCACCGTGAAATTGATTTAGTACTTGCTGACGTTGAAGGACTACATCGCGCTTTTTTAAAGCAAGCTAAAATAAATAAATAGCTCAACTGGAGTTTGTTACCTTAGTATTCGTAATGAACATTCATTGAACACAACATTAATACTTTGAGTTAGGTCTATTTTTTGCTTTGATATTTTTTGCTAAGCTTAACTAAGTTCAAGTCGTCATAGAGGCATTATGGAACACCACTCTCCCCTTTTACGAAAGTTTATTACACTCGGTCGTGTAACCGCAGAGCAGTTAAAATTAAAACAGGCCGAAGCACATTCAACGGCAGAGCTTATCTGCCTGTGTAGTGGGATGACAAGTCAAGAACTGGCCGAACAGTGTCTAGACCTCTTTAGAGTGCCAATGTTTGACCTAAGTGATTTTGACGTTGAGCAACTACCTAAAGAGCTTATTAAAGAAAAGCTGATCCGCCAGCATCATTTACTCCCTTTGGTCAAAAAAGGTCGCAAGCTATATATTGCCACATCTGATCCCACTGATTACGGTGCGTTTGAAAACTTCGAATTTAGCACAGGTTTACAGTGTGAAGTGGTGGTGGTTGATTACAGACAACTAGAGCATAAGATAGATCAACTGTTCGATGCCAATGGCAGCCTGTCCATGAGTGAGGATGACTTTAAAGAGTTCTCAGGTATGGATGTTGAAGACACTCAACAACAGCAAGATAACAACGATGAAAAAGACAAAGATGATGCCCCTATCATTGTCTACATCAATAAAATCTTAATGGATGCCATTAAAAAAGGCGCATCAGATTTGCACTTTGAGCCTTACGAGCATAAATACCGTATTCGCTTTCGTATAGACGGAATGTTACATGAAATGGCAAGCCCGCCAACTAGTTTATCTGCGCGTTTGTCAGCACGTATCAAAGTTATGTCTCGCTTGGACATCGCCGAAAAACGTAAACCGCAAGATGGTCGTATTAAATTAAAGATCTCAGATCGTAAAAGTATCGATTTTCGTGTCAGTACCCTGCCAACTTTATGGGGAGAGAAAATCGTAATGCGTATTCTTGATTCATCTAGCGCCATGTTAGGCATTGATGTGTTAGGTTACGAACCAGAGCAAAAAGCGCTCTTTATGGATGCGCTAGCGCAACCACAAGGCATGATCTTAGTAACCGGCCCAACAGGTTCTGGTAAAACAGTTTCACTTTATACTGGCTTAAATATTCTTAATAAACCAGAGCGCAATATCAGTACAGCAGAAGATCCCGTTGAAATTAACCTTGAAGGGGTTAACCAAGTTCAGATAAATCCAAAAGCTGAGATGACTTTTGCCAACGCGCTCAAAGCCTTCTTACGTCAAGATCCTGATGTGGTGATGGTTGGTGAGATCCGTGACTTAGAAACCGCTGAGATCTCGATCAAAGCTGCACAGACTGGTCACTTGGTAATGAGTACGCTTCATACTAACTCTGCACCAGAAACCTTAACCCGTCTTCTGAATATGGGTGTGCCTGCATATAACGTGGCGAGCTCGATTAGCTTGATCATCGCACAGCGTCTAGCGCGTCGTTTGTGCCCTAAATGCAAAACGCCTGAAACCTTGCCCGCAGAAGAGCTGAACCGTCAAGGTTTTGTCAAAGCCGGGATCAACGATGTCAAGCTATACAAAGCCAATGGTTGTGATCACTGTACCGAAGGCTACAAAGGTCGTGTCGGTGTTTACGAAGTAGTGAAGATCACACCTGAAATTGCACAAGTCATCATGGAAGGTGGTAACTCAATTCAAATCGCTGAAATGGCTGCAAAGGCAGGGTTTGCTAATTTACGTGTTTCAGGCCTGAAAAAAGCCGCCGCAGGTTTGACGTCTCTTGCCGAAATAAATCGAGTAACCAGCTTCTAAGTAGCATATCAGCAAAGTTTTAATTACACTGTGGTCAAACCAAATCAGTAGAGAATGATGATGGCCACAGTTGTAAAATGCCCGACTTGTCAAGTTGATGTCGTATGGGGTGAGCAAAGCCCACACCGCCCTTTTTGTTCAAAGCGTTGTCAGTTAATTGATTTAGGCGAATGGTCTGAAGAAAATAACAAAATATCGAGTAAGCTTTCAGCAAGCGAAGAACTCAATGAGCAAGCCAAACAAGATATGATTGAAGATATTGAAGCTATGCTGGCTAAAAACGATGACTTCTTTCAATAGATTCTTTCATCGCTAAAGCAGGCGGCAATAAATAAAAAAGGCGACTATCCGGTATCAATAGTCGCTTTTTTTTATGTTGAAAATATTTTTCTGATGCTAGTTAATCGCGGTGACGACGCTGCTTGTTTTTTCGCTTTTCACGTATCTCAGTTAATTTTTCTCTTTGCTCTACCGTCAGTAATTGCCAAATCTGATGACGGCTTTTGAGATGTGCTAACACTTTTTCTGAACGCTCAGCCTTTATGTCAGACATCAGGGCGATTGCTTTGTCTTCATCAAAGCTTTCTGCTTCGACTAAGGCGCGGAATGCTTCACGATTTTCTTTACGCTCTAGCTTTCTATCTTTTTTATCTGCTTTTAACTCTGTAATGATCGACTTGATTTGGGCTTGCTGATCGACCGTTAAATCCAGTGCCGACACAGCACGCTTAGAAAGTAAAAAGTTTTCGCGATGCTCTGAATGGCCTTTTGCGTTGGCAGTCAGCGACATTAAAATACTGCCTGATAAAACGATAGCGCCTATTAAAGTTGATAGTTTCATAATAATTTCTCTCTCGGGTTAACTTATACCCAAACCGCCTGAATATATGAGATTCTGCGAGAGTTGATAGACTTTCAGACAGGGCATCAATTTGAAGATCTAGTGGCGCTAAATCGAAAATGGATAACACAGTAAGAAAGTCTTCAAACTCGCCCTAGGGAGCGTGTCTTCGGCTCTATTTCATCGTCAAAGAACTTGAAAAGGACTAGTCATTCCACTGCGACCTTTTCTTCGAACTAAAACAGAAGACATCGCTCTGAAGCATGAATCTTTAGGTAGTTTGGATATATAAAGCTTACTCTCTGCAATGCAAAGTAACGCAAGTGAACGTAAATAGTGCGTAAAGTTCTGCAATACAATGTGATTATCAGTACACTTAAGATAAGAGATACAATGCTTTCAGGTGCCTCATGAGCCAGTTATTATTAATAGAAGACGATATTGAATTAAGTAATTTACTTTGCGAATACCTACAAAGTCAGAATCATACTATTAGCCAAGCGTTTGATGGAGAGACAGGTTTAACTCTGGCTAAAGCAGATAGCTTCGATGTTATCTTACTTGATATCATGCTGCCAAAAATTGATGGCTTTGAAGTACTCAAACAGTTACGCCAGACTCACCTGACTCCCGTGATCATGTTGACCGCCAAAGGCGATGATTTTGATCGCATATTTGGACTGGAGTTGGGTGCCGATGATTATATTTCAAAGCCTTTCAATCATAGGGAATTATTGGCACGCATCAATGCTATTACTCGCCGTGTAGAATTTGTAAAGCAAGCTGAAATTACTGAGATCATCGAACACAAACATGTTGCCCTAAACATAGCTGCACGAACCGTGCACGTTAACAAAGCGCAACTTACACTCACAGGGACTGAGTTCGCCATATTGCAACTACTTATGACAGAAGTAGGTAAAGTGGTGACCAAAGAAACTATCAGCCAAGAGGTGCTGGGCCGTCGTTTAGCCCAATTTGATCGCTCTATCGATATGCATGTTAGTAACTTACGCAAAAAAATCGCGCAACATAGCGATGCGAATTGTATTCAAACCATGCGAGGCAGCGGTTATGTCTTTTTGGCTCAATAAAACCAACTTTAAACAAGCTCTTAGTAGTCGACTATTTTATAAGGCCTTTGCTGGTTTTTGGCTGACCATTGTTTGTATCTTTTTATTATTGGTTTTATTCACACGCCTGCAAGGCGAGCTATTAGATAATTACCCGCTTAATGGCAGACAGTTAGACAATCTTAATCATTTAAAGCGAAATATTGTTAGGCAAGTTGAAGACCAAAATAAATCCCTACAACAAGCCGTAGAACACCCGCGTTTGTCACGCCATAGTATGATTTTATTGGTCCATGACAATATCGATAAAACCATTGCGACCGGAAATAATGACCGTAATTTAAACTTATCGGTATTAAATGACCTTGGCGACGAAAACATACCGAGCCAAATCCGAACTGAGCGCTATGTTGCTTTCGGGCCAGTTGATATTTTACTTAACCAGGAAGCATACCGTTTATATCAAATAAAGCCTCTGCGCAGACCTATACTCTTTCACTCTATTCGTATGCTACCTGTGTGGATGAAATTGCTCGCAGTATTTATTCCTTCTGTGATTTTGAGCATCTTCTTAACCATTTATTTGATCACACCTTTGAATACACTAAGTCGAAGTGCAAGGCGTCTAGCACAAGGCGAGCTTACTGTTCGTGCACCAGCAAATTCTCAGCGTAAAGATGAAGTCGGTCAGCTCATTCATGATTTTAATTTTATGGCCGATAAACTCACCCACAGCATTCAAGCACATAAACAGTTGCTAGCCGATGTTTCTCATGAATTACGCACGCCGCTGACGCGTTTAAACCTGGCCAATGCAATGGCACAAGATAGTGCCAGCAATGCAACACAAAGCTATTTAGCCCGAATAGAAAAAGAGTCTCAATGTTTGGATGAGATGCTCTCTGATGTACTGACCTTGTCACGCTTAGAATATACTGATCATCAACTTAATATTGAAGTAATCACGCTCTCTAGCTTGTTACAAGAGTTGCTTCAAAATGCCAAGTTTGAAGCACAGCAACATAGTAAGACTCTGTCGCACAGTGCGATCCCTGATATAGAAATAAGCTGTGATGCTATCTTGTTGACATCTGCAATTGAAAATATCACCAGAAACGCCATCAAATATGCCGATTTATCTATCGAATTCGACATCAAGTTACAAGCAGGGACGCTGCTCATTGGTATTAAAGATGATGGGCAAGGTGTTGATGAGGCAGCATTGACTGAGCTTGGTAATGCGTTTTATCGCACCGATAGTGCTCGGGCTCGACAATCTGGCGGGATTGGTTTAGGTTTAGCCATTGCAAAGCGGGCAATGTTTGCCCACCAAGGTGATATTCACTTTGCTAACCACCAGCCACACGGTTTAACGGTAACAATTACACTGCCACTATGACGTTTTACAGCTATTCAGATCAACTTAACTTAAACATCGACACCATAGAGCAGCATTGGCAGTCGGGTGTACATAACCAATTTACAGGTAAACATGGTAATTTATTTTACACCATTCATCAGCCTGAGCATGTTGATTTCACCGTGGTGTTGATTTCTGGACGAATTGAAGCAAGTCATAAGTATAGAGAGTTAATCTGGGAGCTCAATCAGAACAATATTGCCGTGTACTGCTGTGATCATATTGGTCAAGGGCAATCGGCGCGTCTCACAGCGGAGCAACAAATAGGGTATATTGAACAATTTGAAGACTTTGCTGATGATTTACACCTTTTTATTGAGAGCATCGTAAAACCTCAGATCAGCAGCGATTACTTTTTGTTAGCGCATTCTATGGGCGGCGCGATTTGTTGTGATTATATGGCAAGGTATCAGGTGAACACACAAGGTGCTTTTATATGTTCGCCTATGCTAGGCATAAACACCGCACCTTTCCCGAGTAGAGTTGCACTCTGGGTAGCACGCTCAGCATGTCGTCTGGGTTTTTCAAAGCGTTATGCGTTTGGTCAAGCTAATTATACAGAAAAGCCCTTTTCTGAGAATGAGTTAACCAATAGCTCCGAAAGGTATGCTCATTTTAGAGAACTCTATGCAAATCAAGCCCATCTACAATTAGGCGGAGTAAGTTTTGCATGGTTACAAGCGGCATTAAATTGGACATTTTTATTGCCTGAACTGTTAAACCCTTCGCCCATCCACATTGCACTTGCAGAGCAAGACAGTATTGTTGACAACCTCAAAACAAAAAAGTGGGTGCAACAACACAACAACATCAGTATCTCTGAATTTCCCATGGCGAAACACGAGCTACTAAATGAAATTGATTCTATTCGCCACCCACTGATGCAGCAGTTTTATAGGTTTTGTGACTCGCATCGCTCATTTGAAGCAACCGGATCTTGATGCACCATAATATCTATGTGCTCGCCAAATACAGCTCGAATTTTTTCACATACTTGCGCTGAAATTGCATGTGCTTGCTGAAGGCTTAACTGCTTATCGAGCTCGATATGAAATTGTACAAATTTTAGTTTGCCACTTTGTCGTGTTCTTAGATCATGAACCCCTTGTACATCAGGATGCTTTGAAATAATAGCAACCAGACGGACTTTTTCTTTATCTGATATTTCTTTATCCATTAGATGATTGGCGCTTTCTTTGGCAATTTCCCAGCAGTTGAATAACAAGTAAAAGGCCACACCAATTGCAAATACGGAATCAGCAAATAAATAACCTATTGATGCTAAGTAAATACCCACTAGCACTGCACAATTCAGAAATAGGTCTCCTTTATAGTGCAGAGAATCTGCTTTTACAGCAATAGACTCAGTATGCTTAACTACGTATTGCTGAACCGCCACGACCAATAATGTACAGAGTATCGCAAAACCACTGACCCAAACGCCTAGCATGGAGTGAGGTAAAGGGACAGGATTGATTAGACGTTCAATACCATGAAATGCCAAAAAGCATGCCGAACCGGAAATAAACGCAGCCTGGCCGAGTCCAGCCAAGGCCTCTGCTTTTCCATGTCCGAAACGGTGGTCGTCATCAGCGGGCCTAAGCGCGTAGCTTAAAACTAAAAAGCTCATCATTGATGCCGAAATATCTAACAAAGAATCAGTAAGCGAGCCCAGCATAGCCGCGCTACCGGATGCTAACCAAGCCCAAGCCTTTGCCGCTATCAT
>Ga0114932_10002682_pt1 | contig 18431 bp, 16 predicted proteins | sample 2SBtaG_2_FD_87286 | JGI IMG/M metagenome (GOLD analysis project Ga0114932, IMG submission 87286) | Deep subsurface microbial communities from Kolumbo volcano to uncover new lineages of life (NeLLi) - 2SBTROV12_ACTIVE470 metaG | ecosystem: Environmental > Aquatic > Marine > Volcanic ... | reverse complement strand
TCAGGGCGGCCAGCCTTGGTCGTTCCGACGTACAAATCCACTTCGGCTGCAGTCGCGGTCATCTCTTCGGCGATGATCCGAGTGATACCGATCTCATCCCTTGTGAGGTGAGTTGGCGGAACGAGGAAAAACCCGGTGTATACAGTGATGGATGTGTGGATGAGGGGGAGATGGGTACTCGAAATGCTCGAGTTCATCGCGACTAAATCGACGATGACGTCATCCCGACGTGGATGGAGTTCCGGGCCGCCGTCCTGAATGCGATGGAAGAGGGTCGCGTACACTGGCGATGCGGCAACTACCCCGAGCTCGTTCGAAAGAAAGAGGGCTTGGGAGAACAGGCATTCCAGATGGGGTGTCACAATAGTGAGAAGTTGGCTGCCTGCTTCGGCGCGTAGCCCTCAATCAAAAACAAACGGCGAGCATACTCCATGGAGTCCCTGCTCGCTTTTCGCCATAAACCCGTCGCGGTTTATGGCTCCAACTCGATCTCTAAGCGTTGGCTTAGACTCGTGAGGAGATCATACAATACGGAACAGGACTAAGATTCAATGAGTCAACAGATAATCGTAATGCTCTTTCAGATAATCATGCTCTGGTTCATTCTCGGGGTTGTCGCCGGCATGCTCGGCGCAATCGCAGGAAATAAGAACTGGAACAAGAAGATTTGGGAGATGCCATTCAAGTGGGCGGGGAAACTCGTTCGCTGGGGGTGGAAACAATGTGTCGGTGCGCTGAGATCAATCTTCTCTGGACTCTACAACGGCCTGACGGGTCGTTCTGGATCCGGTAGAGGTGGTCGACGTGGTGGCGGAGATGGAACTCCGTGAGCGGCACTGGAAGTATCCTATATGAGTTTAAAACGCACGACCTACGGGTACGGCGTTTTTTAATCGCAGAAGCGCGAAACTATTGACAGAACATAGAATACATGAGATAGTCTCAATAGTTTTTCATATACTGAACAGTGTGAAGAAGGGGACAATGAACACGTATCTTGCTCTTGCGTATGTCGTGGATATCCTACATGTCATACTTATCATATTTCTTATATATGGTTTCTGCACGACCATGGTTAAGGAAAAAAATAGGACATTCTATTTTATTCATGGCACTGTTGTTTATACAGCGTTCTTCACACAGATGCTGTGTAACTTCGCGTGTCCGATGGTGGTTTTGTCTGGGCATTTGAGAGCGCTGGGAGATCCTGAATATGAACTTGCGTTCTTCCATAAGCCGTTCATTGTGGGATTCATGAAGGACGTGTTTGGATTAGAAATATCCGACATGGTTGTTGTCATGATGATGCTCATATTCGTGGTGGCGTGTACGGTTACGCTTGTGCACGCAGTGATGAATCAAGAAACGCTAAGTACAGAATCAGAGTAAATGAAACGCATGCCTACGGGTAAGGCGTTTTTTTGTTTGAACTATAATTTCGTGATTTATGCATAACAAAAAACCCGGACATGTATCCGAGTTTTTTGGTACCAGGGGGGAGAATTGAACTCCCGACCTCAGGCTTATGAGTCCTGCGCTCTAACCGACTGAGCTACCCTGGTGTAATATTATTTGATTGTCTGAGATATGGCTGTGCACTTCGTTTATTCGTGGCGAGCGCAATACTCGTTTCACTCTTACGCGATCTATAGATCACGTTAAACACGCAGTGTTTAACGGCCAACTGAGCTACCCTTGTCTGCCTGCTGAAAATCGGTTCGTCTCAGATTCATCGATGGCAATAATAGCTGATTTTAGCTTTTCCGTCAACGAAGCGTCATGAGCACGATCTCTGGGGGGTTAAATAGGCGTGCTCGTGGACCGGATTCACCTAGACCAGATGTGACATATAACGTGGTATCACCCCACGTGGATGCCCCCTGAAAAAACTCACGAGGGAGGAGAGTATCTCCTGGGCTACCCAGTGCGCCGATAAACGGAAGACGGATCTGTCCGCCATGGGTGTGACCAGATACAACGAGGTCTGCGCGGTCTTTAACTTCAAAAATAATATCAGGGTTATGACTCATGACAATAGTACGTGCATTTCGATCGGGGAGTGCGATTGAATCAAAATCATCAACGCTGGACCATAGATCCTGTGCGCCGACGAGGTAGATGGGATCATCTTCAAAAAGGGTAGCTACGGCATCTTCCAGTCCAATAATACGTCCATCAGCGAGCATGTTTCGAACGAGGTCAGCTTCTTCAAAATCTGGGACGTCTCGATCGGGAAGTCCAACCTTGAATTCGTGATTCCCAAGAACGGCGAATGTTGGTGCTATGAGGGGTAGTTCTGAGTACGGCTCAAAGTCATGTGCGTAGTTAGCTGCAGTATCAGCAAGAAAATAATCTCCTGTCATGAGGATCGCATCTGGTTTGAGTTCACGAATTTTTTTAACAACTCGCTCAGAAAACTCCCGCTTTTTGTATGGTCCGATATGCGTATCTGAAATCAGTACGATACGTTTGGGCACAACAAGCGATTTTTCTTCTGGAAAAGTATATTCGACGTGAGTAACAACTAATAGTTGAGATTCAATAAAACTTCCGTAGATCAGTACGAGCCCAGGGATGAGGGCAAGAACAGCTAAGGCCCAGCATGGGTACCATGTATTAGTTTTGCACGAATGATGGTGCAAAAAATAACCGGCCGCGAGAAACGACAGGAAGATGCCTCCAAAGATAAAAAAGTCAAAAAATAGAATACTGAACATGAGAACATTTTAGATTAAAAATCAGTATCGTTCAAATAAAAAACAGGATCCTGAGATCCGGTTCTTTATTGCGGGGGTCGGACTCGAACCGACGACCTGGAGGTTATGGGCCTCCCGAGCTGCCAACTGCTCTACCCCGCGGGTGATTTCCGTACGTCTCTACAGAAACTATCCGCGATGTATAGTTATGTCTTTTATCTTTTTAAGTGATATACCGGGAGAGAGACTTGAACTCTCACGGGCTTGCGCCCATTGGATTTTGAGTCCAACGCGTCTACCAGTTCCGCCATCCCGGCACGATACCAACACATTCGTCAGATGGGCGAGCTATACCTGTTTTCCCTCGTTTCTCATTCGACGTACGCTCAGTACGCCTCATGTCGTAACTCAGTCCAAACAGGCATATCTCATCCCATCTGACTGAATGTGTATTCTGCGAGGGCGGCATTGTACCGCATCAACCAACAATCTATTTACGCGCATAAGTATAACCTCACAGCATATTATTGTCAATAAAGTGCCGTATCGTGTATAATACTCGTAAGATATGTCACGAATTATTTCCGTCGTCAATCAGAAGGGGGGCGTTGGTAAAACTACCACATCCATTAACTTGGGTGCATTTTTTGCACACATGGGTAAAACGGTTCTACTCGTGGACTTAGATCCACAAGCAAACGCATCTTCAGGATTGGGGATAAATCACAAAGAAATCGAAAAGGGGATCTATCATTGTCTGATAGGTGAAGCGCGGGTACAAGATGTTGTAAGAAACACCTCTATAGATGGATACCGCATAGCACCATCAACCCCAGATTTGGCAGGAGCATCAGTTGAGCTGGTAAATGCAGAACGACGAGAATATCGACTAGCGGACGCACTCGATGAGGTTAAGCATGGGTATGACTACATTCTGATTGATTGTCCGCCATCGCTTGGCATGCTCACTATTAACGGCTTGATTGCGAGCGATGAGGTTCTTATTCCTGTGCAGGCAGAATACTATGCCTTAGAAGGATTAGGTCAGTTGATGAATACGATTGAGCTCGTAAAAGAACATATCAAGCCAGAATTAAAAATATTAGGAACCGCACTGACCATGTTTGATAAGCGTAATAAGCTGTCGACGGAAGTCATGCATGAATTATACAAATTTTTCCCAGACAAAATATTCAGATCGGTTATTCCACGAACTGTTCGTTTGGCTGAGGCACCAAGCTTCGGGCAGACAATTCTACAATACGATCCAAAGTCAAAAGCTTCGAGTGCATATCATCGACTTGCAAAAGAGATCCTCGAAACCCAGAGATGGGACTAAACCTAACACATCACATGTAGCGTATGGCCCTAGGAAAAGGACTTAATGCTCTTATTGGCTCACAGACTCAAGGAGGTCAAAAGGAGACAAAACAACAACCCAAAAAAGAACAAAAACCAGCTGGTCATGAGGTACAGCATGGATCTCTCATGATTCCTGTTAGTCAGATTCAGGCTGATCCAACACAGCCTCGAAAGCAATTCGGTATTAACGAATTACAAGATTTGGTTCAGTCTATTGAGAAACATGGTATTTTGCAGCCGCTCGTTGTGCGCGAAAAAGCAGATGGCACATATGAAATAATTGCTGGTGAAAGACGTTTTCGAGCTTCGCAGATGATCGGTATGACTCGCGTTCCATGTAGTGTTAAATCCGTAGACAAAAAACAACAACTCGAAATTTCGCTTGTAGAAAATATTCAGAGAAAGGATTTGAATCCTCTTGAAGAGGCATTTGCGTATCAACGGCTTACGGATGAATTTGGTATGACACAGGCGGAGGTTGGTTTACAGGTGGGTAAGAGTCGTTCATATGTTGCTAATACGATTCGTTTACTCGAGTTACCACAGGATGTGCAGAAGGGTTTAATCGAAGGAAAGATTACACATACTAAGGCTCGTGCGTTGTTGGGCTTGCCAACGATCCGACAGCAACTCAAAGCATTTTACGATATTGCTGGAGACAAAAGTATTTCAACCCGTGCAACTGAACAGATGGTACGTAAGCATAGCAATAAACCAGGAAGACGAGATCCGATGTTGAATGGATTGGAGGAGAGGCTTCGAAATAAATTAGGAACAAAAGTATACGTCACTAGTAATAAAGGAAAGGGGAGTGTGAAGATCGATTTCTTTTCAGATGAGGAGATGCATAAAATAGTGAGTACGATAGTTGGGAAATAATTAAGGTGTAAAAATCGAGTTACATTGACTCGATTTTTTGATTCACCAACAAATCTTTGGAGTCATTCCTGCATTCACGAGGATGACATGGTGATGCATGTCTGTGGGATATAAAAAAGAACCCAATCACATTCACAACCGTAGCTGTTGAAAGTGATTGAGGTCGGTCGTCGCTGCTAGCCAGCGAACAGGCTGTCATCCAGGTCATCGCTCGACCAGACGGGTGCGCGAGTGCGCTGCGGTCGAGGTGCTTCTCCGCGCAGGTTGAAACAGCGTTGGAGACCAAGCGCATACAATGGGCAATCATGCTCAATGCATCGTCTGGTCGTCGTGCACTCATCGTTCATGCGAGACTCATCGAACACGCTCAGAACGAGCTCCTGCAGATCCTCCCACGAGAGGGCGATTGGCTGCACGTTCGGCGCGGAATTCGACCCATTCAGGATCGAAGGCACACGTGGATCGTAGTACAGGTTGGTGGCGCCTTCAACGATGCCGGCCTGTACAAGCTCTTGCATATCGAACCGGAAATCGGTTTTGGGATGGGCAAGCTCACGCTCGGCAATCCGCAGCGCCTTGATGAGTACATCGAGGTGTGTTTTGTGCTGATTCACTCCTTTGACGCGACCCAGACCTTTTGTCTTGAGTACGTTCCAGTTGGTGAGAATCACGAAGCGTCCTGTCTCGGGGTTACGAATCACGATGATCGCGGCTCGATCAAAGTGGCGTGCACACCGATCAAGGCCATAGAGCTCGGATTCGATGAACGCAATGCGAAGGGTGCCGCGTACGCTGGGTACATCGACAATCCGCTTGCACGCATCATATGCCGGCTTGAGAACCTTGAAGTAGTGCTCCTGCTCCTCGAATTTCGCACGAATCAGCCAGTCGAGCATCTGCTCGGTCGTCCGATCGTCGCTGTCGCTGTCGGTGAACATGCCAGCGATAGTAGCAAGTTCGAACATGTCGAGCCAGTTACCGGACACTGGTTTTTTCATACGACCGCAGTAGTCAAGAAGCTGCTTCATTGAAGGGTCGCTTTCACAGTTACGAAGCCGATCAACGAACTCAGATCCAGCAGTGCTAGCGGTGAGCTCGGTGATGAGTCGCGAAATCACCTGTCGGGTCATCTGGATGCCATGAATGGATTCCGGACTCGCAACTTCACCGCACGCAACTCGACCTTGAACGATTCGCAGCATCAGACCATGAAGCTCTTCGTAAGAAGCGCCGCGAGTCTGTAGTGTGCGAATGATCTGGCTGAGCTCGAACGGACCGAAGTACGTCTTGCGATAGCAGCGTGAATCCTCGGCGTGCACATAATCGATCAGATCGAGAAGTGCTGCGGGGATATCAGCGTTCATCTCGTCAGCCAGCAATCGAACACTAGATGTGTTTCCGTTCTTGAGCACACCATCTCGGGGATGCTCGTCGAATCGACCGCCACCAGTTCCGATGAACAAAATACCGCAGCGCTCTTCAAGATTATCGGCGGTAAGCGTACACGGCAGATTTTCTGGCGTATAGCCGCGTTCGGTCAGCAGGGCACGGACAAGATCGTCGTCCCATGAAAGCGTAACGCCGGCGCCGATGAATCGGACGGGCGTCAGCAAGCTCGTTCCAAACAGACGATGTCCAAACAGCATCAGTAGAATGATACCGAGGATTTCGTCGAGGTGCGGGCGTACGTGGGTGACAATAACATGAATTTGATTTTTCAAAAGAACTCCTTGGTTGTCATGGAAACTGACTTGAAGACAAAACGTTTGAAGGTCGCGGAATTACGTCCTACAAACAGATATCCTCAAATCGAGCCAAATTGACAATGTTAATCTTACTCCATTTTAAGCTAAATTAACTATATATAATAGCATAAAAACAGCCTTTTGTCAAGACTGCCTTACAGGTTTATATGGGTGCTAATTTTAGTCAAATATGGGACAATCTACACACTCAAGGTTGTTATTCCCGCGGATGCGAGAATCCAGTTTTGTGGAACGAGTGACTGAATCTCCGCTTTCTTGAGGATGAGAAGAGGGGAGTATTGCAGAAATCGACGAGATCCTTCGACTAAAACGCTCAGGATGACATGTTTAGTTACTTCCTGGCAAAACTCCTTTAATCCAGTCAGAAATAGACTTCTTTGCGTACGTACGAATACGTGTTTTAGCCATTGATGTTTTTACGAAATTAAGCCAATCTGGGCTCGGACCTTTGCGATTTTTGTCTGTAATAATTTCAACAACGTCACCACTTTTGAGTGGTGTATCTAGGCGGGTTAATTCTCCATTCACACGAGAACCAGAACATTTATTTCCAATGTCGGTATGAATGGCATATGCAAAATCAACCGGAGTTGCATCTTCAGGAAGATCAATCACATCGCCCTTAGGGGTAATAACAAAAATACGACTCTGAAAAAAATCGAGTTTAATGGATTCGATGTCTTTGAGTCCCTTTACCATTTCTTTATGTACGCGTGCTAATTCATCAATCCATCGCTTGTGGCGTTCGGGTAACTTAGAAGTTTTGTTTGATTCCGAATAATGCCAATGTGCAGCCAAACCATATTCAGCTGCCTCGTGCATTTCAGGTGTTCGAATTTGAAACTCAACAATCTCTCCGCCCATCGCAAACACAGTTGTGTGTAGGGATTGGTACCCGTTAGGTTTGGGCTGGGAAATATAATCCTTAATACGACCCTTCAGCGGCTTCCATAAGTTATGCAAAATTCCTAATGCGCTGTAGCACTGCGCAATATCTGGAACGATTAACCGAACCGCAATTAAATCATAAATCTTTGTGATGTTGTTGTCGTATTTTTTAAGTTTGCGGTGTAGAGAGTAGAGGTGTTTCAAGCGACCAACCATGGAATCAACACTAACTCCAGACCGTTTTAGCTCTTTCTCAGCGATTTCCATGACGGTGTTAATATATTCACTCTTAGCTGCATAGCGCTGTTGAACAATTTGTTTCACGGTTTCGTAGTCGTTTGGATACACGTATCGAAATGATAAGTCTTCGATTGTTCCTTTCATTTCACCCATACCCAAACGAGAGGCTACGGGGGCAAAAATCTCAAGAGACTCGAGTGCGATGCGGTACTGTTTTTTTGGGGGAAGTGCCTCGAGTGTACTCAGGTTATCAATACGATCAGCAAACTTTACGATCAATGATCGCGCGTCAGCTGCCATCGCAATAAAAAAACGTCTCATGTTTTCAACATATCGAGACACACCGCGATACTTCACTTTTCCGACTTTAGTGACTCCTTCAACTATCGAAGCAACATCTTCTCCGAATTCCTTTTTAATTGTTTCAAGTGTCACGTCTGTATCTTCAGGAACATCGTGCAAAATACCCGCAATCACAATAGGTAATTGCAATTCCATTTCAGCCAACCTGATGGCAGTACGCATGGGGTGATTGACATATGGCTCGCCAGACATACGACGCTGTCCTTTGTGTGCATCGTGCGCCAACTTGTATGCTTTTTCAACCAAACTTAAATCAGCATCCTTGTGGTATGCCTTAATCGTTGTGATGAGTTGGTCGTATTCTGAGGCCATAATTATGCATCTTTATCTTCGGAATCTTCTTCAGAAGAATCTGTATCTTCCTTCGCTTCTTTTGGTAGACGAGCTAACTGCAAAGCAACTTGCTTATCATCATCCTCTGTTTTCTTTCGAGCAAAATCACACTCCTTGTAGTTAGAACATTTTACTTTTGTTTTGCCGGAGACCATTAACATTGATTTACATTGCTCACAAGATTGATTTTCAAGTGGCATGCCCCACAGTGCGTAATCACATTTGGGAAACGCCGAGCATCCATAGAATATTTTCCCTCGTCGAGTTTTTCGCTCATACAAAGGCGATTTGCATTCGCGGCAAGCTACACCAATTTCCTTCGGCTTAGCTTTTTCTTTCTTATCTTTTTCAAGTGGCTCGGTAGTTTTACAATCTGGATATGTTGAACATGCATAGAATTTGCCATAGCGCCCGACACGGATAATAACCGGCTTTCCACATTCCTTGCATATTTTATCCGTCTCCTCCATGACAATATCTTCTTTCTTCACTTCTGCCGTTTTCTTCTCTAGGTTATCTTTAAAAGGTTCATAGAAATCCTTGATAATGGGTTTCCACTCCTTTTCTCCATCAGCGATTTCATCAAACTGCTCTTCCATGTGCGCTGTAAATTCGTAATCCACAATCTTGGGGAAGTGGGCGACAAGTACGTCATTCACGACCTCGCCAATGTCTGTTGGGGAAAAGCGTCGTCGATCCAAGCGTTCTACGTATCCACGAGCCTCAATAGTGGCCAGTGTTGGTGCGTATGTAGAAGGTCGGCCAATTCCATGCTCTTCGAGTATTTTAATCAAACTCGCATCGTTAAATCGAGGAGCCGGTTCGGTGAAGTGTTGTTCTGGAGTAATGGATTGAGCAGTTAATGTGTCTCCCTCCTTAAGCTCGGGGAGTGTTCGGTCTTTGAGTTGTTCTGGGTATACCTTCAAGAAACCTTCAAATACAATGACGCTTCCTGTTGTTTTGAATGTGTATGCTTTTTTGTTAGATCCATCAACATGAAGAAGAATGGTGGTGAGTCGGGACTGTGCGGGCACCATCTGTGAGGCTAGCGCACGACGCCAAATCAAATCATACAATTTCCATTGCTGATCGTTCAAAGAATCCTTGAGTTTTTCTGGAGTAAGTTCAACGTGAGTTGGTCGAATCGCCTCATGTGCTTCCTGTGCAGATTTTGATTTGGTTTTATATACGTTTGGTTTCTCGGGGATGTACTTATCTGAGAAGGTGTTCGATGCATAATCTCGGGCAGCAGCTACATACTCAAGAGACAAATTCACAGAATCTGTTCGCATATATGTAATCAATCCAGTTGTGCCTTCCTCGCCCGGTGTTTCAATACCTTCATACAGCTGCTGAGCTAAACGCATGATTTGCTTAGCAGACCATCCAAACTTAGAGTGAGCTCCTTGTTGCAGGGTTGATGTGGTAAATGGTGCATTCGGATTTCTTTTCTTATTCTTCTGTTCGATACTTTTAATCGAGGCACTTGTATCTTTACACGCATCAACAATTTCAAGTGCATCCTTCTCATTTCCAATACTCAATTTTTCTAGTTTTTTGTCGTCGATTTTGAATAGGCTGGATTCGAGTGGTTGATCCTTTGCGCTATCGGCAACAAACAAGCCATCGATCGTCCAGTATTCGTCAGGTTTGAATGCACGAATTTCGCGTTCTCGTTCAACGATCAATCGAACCGCAACGGACTGTACGCGTCCTGCAGATAATCCACGTGTCACTTTCTTCCACAGAAAAGGGGATAGTTCGTATCCAACAAGTCGGTCTAGTACGCGACGCGCTTGCTGTGCATTCACACGAGCCAAGTCAATCTTTCGTGGTTCTTCGAGAGCTTTCAAAATAGCCTTTTTTGTAATTTCATGAAACGCAATTCGCTTCACTTTTGACGGATCCAGTTTTAAGATGTGTGCTAAGTGCCAAGAAATAGCTTCTCCCTCTCTGTCTTCATCAGTTGCAAATAAAATCTCATTGGCTTCTTTTGCAAGCTTGCGAAGTTTAGCTACTTGCTTTTTCTTGTCGGGCATGATGTCATACTCCGGCTCAAAATCGCCCTCAGTATCGATCCCCATGGTTTTCTTAGGAAGATCACGAAGATGACCATATGAAGATTCCACAACATACTCCTTTGGAAGGAATTTGGTGATAGTTTTAGCTTTAGTAGGGGACTCTACAATGACGAGCTTCATATAAGGGGGTGGGATGTAGGAAATGATTCTAGGAAGTTGATAATATGTGCGGCAACATTAATGTGCGTGGCTGCTTCAAAGTGTTGGAATCCAGGATTACGATTCACCTCAAGAATGTACATCTCTCCGTTGTGTTCTCTCATGTCCACACCTGCAACGGGAATATACAGTGCGGCTGCGGCTGAGATGGCGATATCTCTCATGGTGTCGGTCATGTCGCAGGAGGAAAAGGTTGAATCGAGGTCTGTGTTAGATCGAAATTCGCCGTCTGCAGGAGTTTTCTGCACGGCTCCGATCGCTTCACCGTTCACGACAAACACGCGAAAATCATGTGGGGCATTGAGGTATTCCTGAATGATATACGTTCCCATGGAAGCGGTAGCAAGGGCAGATCTTACATCATCAATTGTATCACAGCGACGAATGTCAGTCCCATGTGAGCCATGAATCGGTTTGACGATGACGGGAAACTGAAATCTATCAGTCACTGTGTCGACGAGTGATTCATGGGTAATAAAAAGCGTATCTGGAGTGGGAAGCTGTGCTGCTGATAGCTTCATCATCTGATGTAGTTTGTTCCATACAAAGGGAACATCGATGAGTGCGGGATTAGCCACTGCAACGAGCTGCCTCTCAAATGCTTGGGCGAGTGAAAGGTATGCCGAAATATATTGTGGATGCATGTCACGAAAAAATGCCACATCGCACATATCTGCATGAAGCAGCTCATCGTCAATTTTGATGAATTCAGAGTTATTGTCGACTCCCATCTCGATCTGCTCAATATGAACAACACGCGCCTCATGGCCATGCTTTTCAGCCTCTTCAATTATTCGTACGTTCCCAGGTGATTCGGAATTTCCAATAACTAGTAATTTCATATTGTTTTTACATATCTCATGCCTCCGATCTGTTTGACGATACGTTTCGTTTCGAGCATTGTCAAGAGCGTCATAACGCGCCCTGCAGGTAGTGCTGCGCGGGCAATACAGTCATCGATATGCATGGCTTCATGTGACAAAAGAGACAGTAGATTTGCCTCATCAGGAGAGTCGGGTGTGTATATCTGCATCTGTTCTGGTTCAGTCTCAATATTGAATACATTCAAGATATCTTTAGCTGAAGTCACGACATGAGCACCCATAGAAATGAGTTTATTGGTGCCGGAAGATGCGTGAGAGAAAATGGATCCAGGAGTAGCAAAGACCTCTCGGTTTTGTTCCAGTGCGACGCGTGCTGTTATGAGCGATCCAGATTTTTGTGCAGCCTCTACGACATACACACCCTGACACATGCCGGAGATAATTCGATTTCGCAATGGGAAGTGATGCTTGAGTGGAGGAGTATTCGGTGGGAATTCAGATATGACGGCTCCGCCAGACTCAATAATGCGTTCAGCCAGCTGTGCATGCTGTCGTGGGTATAGCCGTTTGGAATCAATCCCAGAGCCTAGTACTGCTACCGTATATCCTTGTGACAGTAATGTTTGCTCGTGCGCGCATCCATCAACGCCGAGTGCTAACCCAGAAATAATATCACACCCTCTTTTTACCAGTGTTGGTACGACGCGTTCGATAATCTGTTGTCCGTAGTGTGTTATCTTTCTCGAACCTACGACTGCAACAGGCATCTTCATTGGCCGCAGTACACCCTTCACAAACAACACGGCAGGTGGATCAAAGATCTGAGATAGTAATTCAGGAAATTCGTTATCAAAAAAACGGACCACACGAATGCGCTCACGCCTAAGCAACTCAGATATGTATTGCATTTTAAATTCTTTTTTGTGCTCGAAAAAATCACAGACAATCGCATCTCGTATACCAGCCTCAACAAGTTCCCCGTGTGACGTATTCCACACGCTTTTCATTGAACCAAAGTGATCGTGGAGTCGTCGCAGTTTTACGCTTCCAAATTTCGGAAATGAGGCGACTGCTCCCCAAAACACGGATTCATCATATTCTGTTGACATATAGGATGGTACGGTTTAGTATATGATCGTTCGTTACACGAGGAGTAAGGTATGATTCCATACATTTCAGGTGTCCCGTTAATTGGTCGTTCAGAAGATGTTGAGCTGTGCACGAAGTGCAGAAACATTGTTCAAGAATCTGATTTTTTTGCTCACTGCACACACGAGGTGGTGACGGTGAAACTTACGGGTTTTCAGCACGGCACCGGCATCGAGTGTCTTAGTGTTGGGTGTGAATACAATGAGATGGCTATGTCTGTGAGTCAGATCTCCGACATGCTGAATGCGCATGCTGGTCGTCATTGTTCGGATGATAACCCGGACCAAGTATTCCACGAGTCGATGGCTGCTCTGGTTGGCGGATAAATCAAAAAGGACCTATGAGGTCCTTTTTTTAATTTCACCTGCAATGTTTGAAATCATCTCATCAAGTTTCTCTGTCTTGCTGAATGAGATGTTTTGTAATACTAAATCAATAGCTGGGAGTGTATTTCCCTCAGGACGAACGCCGAGTCGGATACGGGTAAAATCTTTTGTGCCGACATGTGAGATGATTGATGCTACACCGTTATGTCCCGCAGCTCCGCGATCAGATTGAATTTTCATGTCGCCCAGTGCGAGGTCTGTATCATCATGAATGACAATAAGGTCAGAAGGTTCGGTTGTGTACCACTTCATGAGTGCGCTCACGGGGATTCCAGACTCATTCATGAATGTCCTTGGTTTGGCAAAAGTAACTTTCTGACCATTGATGGTGCATTCAGCAATGTCACAATTTGTTTTCTTCATCGGCTTCCATTCACTGCAGTCAAATTCCTTCGCAAGCATTTCGACAGCAAGGAAACCTACATTATGGGCAGTGAGTAAATATTTGTCACCTGGATTACCGAGTCCAACAACAATCATAAGCAATAAACATGTCATCCTGAGCGTTGAAGTATAATAGCCTTCGTTATAGTTTATCCCCGTGTTTGGGGGAAGGATCTCGTTGGTCGTGCAGGACGTACGGGATCCGTTCGGATTCGCTCAGGATAAAATCGATTAGGAAAAGCGATTTTATTTCTTAATAAAGAATACCATTGGTACACCTTCAAAGCCAAACATTCGTCGGATTTGATTCTGGAGATACCTCAGATAAGTTTCGTGCAAATCCGTTTTTCGTCTCACATGTAACTGAAACACGGGAGGGGAGATGCCAAGTTGTTTGATAGAGAAAATCTCTGGATGACGAACTCCTTTTCCACGAGTGGGAAGATGTCGTCGTTTAATTTTTTCAAATGCGTCTTCAAGCTCAACTGGATCCAACCATTTCTTTCGCTCTTGGTTAATTTTTTCGATAAGCGGAAGAAGTCGTAATACATGTTTACCTGTAAGTGCAGATAGGTAAATAACTGGCGCAAACTTCACAAATTTAAAAATCTTAGTGATGTACTGGAAGTAGTGATCGCGGGCGTCATTGTAGTCCTGTGATTTATCAGTAATTTTCAGGAAACTGAATTCTTCGTGTTCTTCTTGTGTGATATCCCACTTATTCGCAACGATAATAATTGGTTTTTTCGAATCTTCAATCATACCAGCAAGATGTCTGTCTTGGGATGTAACAGGCTGTGAACTATCCAACACAAATAAAATCATGTCGGCTTCCTGAATTTGGTTGATGGATTGTGTAACACCTTTTTGTTCAATACCTTTTCCAACACGAGCTCTTTTTCGGATACCTGCTGTATCAATAAACAAAAGATTGTGTCCTTCCCATTCAACGAGTGTGTCGAATGTCTCTCGGGTTGTGTGAGGGATATCTGAAACAATAACTTGGTCTTCACCGACAAGCTCATTAAAGAGGGATGATTTTCCAACGTTTGGTCGTCCGATCAAGGCGATCTTTACAGTATCCTTTGGAAGTTCTGGTGGTGTCTCATCTGCAAATTCTAGGTGGTTATATGCGACGTCTAACAAATCACCGACCCCTTTTCCTGTTGATGCTGATACGGGTTGCGGAGTTCCAAAGCCAAGTGCTTCCCATTTCTCCTCTTGTACTTGTGAGATGAGTTGCATGTTATCTGCTTTGTTCGCTGCTAAGATAACTGGCTTGTCAGCAGCCTGTAACTTCAGCGCCATTTTTTTGTCGTTGTGATCAAGAGGAGATCGTACATCAACAACAAAAATAAGAACGTCAGCCTGCTCAAGGGCAAGGTCGACTTGATGAACAACATCTTCTGCAAACGGATCGTCCTCAGGAGCAACCATCCCACCTGTATCGATGAATCGAATTGGTTCACCACGCCAGTAGGCGATTGAACGGTTACTTGTTCGAGTCGTACCTTCTTTGCTTGTCACGATAGCTGAATACTTTCCAGTAATAACATTGAATAATGTGGATTTTCCAACATTAACACGACCGACCAGGGCGACGGTCGGCATGGGTTGATCTATGAGTTGTGCAGCCGTTAAAGACATTGCTAACGAAGGTTATTTTCACTTCCAATTATTATAACGATATCAGCCTCTTGGTCAAGTGTAAATGGTAGTTTTTCCTGTAAAATCTCAGTATTTATGAACGGAGCGATGCGGGATAGGGCTGCATCTGTCTTTTCGTCGACAGATAGCTGATATATCACCGTGGACTCATATGTACGCTCAGGTGTGTTGCCGATGTGTCGTATATCGATATTTTCCGATTCTAGGAGCTGACGCATAGCTCCTGCGAGGCCTGGCTCCCACGTTCCGTTGAGTATGACAACACGAGCGGATCTGAACTCTGAAACATCAACCTTCATGCGTGCGGGCGGGGTTGGTGGTTCAACATCAAACATGTTGTCGACAAAATGCGCGACTTCAGAATAATCCCCAGCTTTTGGAATCAAGAAATAGCCATAGTCATTATTTATTTCCTGCAATAATGAATCACGCCTCACAGTCAACACATGATGCACAATTTCATCTGGCTCAACATTCTTTCCTTTTTTCGCAAACTCCAAAATTTCAATCAGATTCAAATCAGTGTCGACGTGTTTCTTTAGAGTATTAAAAAGAGCGGTGATTTTTTTCGGATTGATGATGGTTGTCGGCGTCAAAATTTTATTTCGTAATGCAGTTAATATTTTCTGCTGTCGTTGTGCACGTGCAAAGTCAGATCCTTCACCATGTGAGCCGTGACGTGATCGAGCGTACTGCAATGCACGTCGTCCATCCATCAACTCTGTTCCAGACTCAAACACAATTGTCTGCACGCCAAAATTGTCTGTTGGATATGTTTCATCAATAAATGTTTGGTCGATAGTGATAGAAAGTCCACCGAGCGTATCAACGATTTCTTCAAATGCATTAAAGTCTACGCGCGTATAATAATGAATCGGCTCGTCCAGCACCTGAGAGATGACATCTTTGGCAAACTCACCACCTTTACCAGGATTCTGTTCTTCTCCATATGCATTTGCGTGATTGATTTTCCGTACGCCATAACCAGGGATAGTTACTGCCATGTCGCGTGGTAATGAGAGGAGTGCAACTTTGTTTGTTGATGGGCGAAAGCTTGCAAGGATAATGGAGTCTGATAATTGAGGTCCGTCATGTCCTGCGCCGCCAACACCAAAAAATAACATGTTGATGCGATCATCGTTATATCCATCAAGCAATCGATTTCCAGAAAATACTAATCGCTTGAGTCCTCGAACGATAGATGGTTTCTCCTCGTTAACTGCTGGCTCATCACCCCCAACAAGCATGGCTTTTACGAATCCGAATCCCCAAAAAAGTGCAGCAGCAATAAAAACAACAACAAAGAGACGTAAAAAAATACGTCCGTAGTTACGGCCCGAAGGGCGGAGGTCAAAATCACTACTATATTTGCGCATAACGAGTTTATAGGAGCCTCTAGTATAGGAAATTTAGTATATTATGACAACAGAGCAAAATTAATCAACAAAAAAAGACCGCATAATGCGGTCGAAGTGATTAGGCTGCTTCTGCGGCCTTCTCTGCTTTTTTGGCAGTCAGTTTGCGAGCTTTCTCTTCTTTCTTTCGAAGAGTTTGGAGAATATGATCTCTCTCAGCGCACAGCTTGGTGAATACCTCAGCTTCTTCTGTATTTTCAGGGTTGTGTGTGTCTCGCATGTTAGATGCCCATCCACAGAGCAGGCGGAAGTACACGCGAAGCCCTTCTCTCCACTGCATGAGTCGTGTTGCATCACGACAGAGATTGAGTGCATCCAGGTGATGTCCTTTAAGGGATCTGTGTTGGAGTGCAGTTTCTGTTAGTTCGGTTTGCGCAGTCTCAAGTCTTTTAATTTCGGTTTCCGCATAATCCAGTCTTTTGGTAAGACCTTCATTCTTCTCCTGAATTCGGAAGAAGATCTCCTTGATGGATAGTACTGAAAGGCCATAGTAACATTCCGCTATTAATGTGAGTGCCTCGGTTACATTCATTTGCATGGAATCGTCAGATTTGGTTTTGAGTCGGATGTGGATTTGATCAAGTGAATATGCGAAGTTCAGATCAAAACCTGAAATACAACTAAACATGACCATATTGTGGGCTGGAGCATGGTAGTGTGCACGTTTGATCGGTCCGCCAAGTGGAATGGTAAGTGCGACGACAATCCGTGAGCAACCCTGAGACTCGGAGTCTTTTGGGTATTCTGCGCCTGATTCTAGATACGTGTCAGGGTCGGGTTCCAGCATGGTAAAGCTACCACTACGTACTGTCCACTCAAACTTTCCGTTATCCCAGAGATAAACGAGAAGAGTACGACCGATTGAGTTTCGTCGCCGCACCTCGATAAGAGATTGGATAGGCCATGGCGCTACTGGAGAGTACGGACCACAGGTGTGGTGGAATGCGTAACTCATCCATCCGACAAACACAAGCATGATCGAGCTACCAGTCGCATAGATGAGGTAGTCTGCTTGGGTAAGTACTTCGTCATGCTCGTGCGAAAGGCATAAGTATCCAAGAGCTAAAAGTGTTACAACAGCGCTGATACCAAACCAAGACTTCACTCTTCCGTAGGGAATGGATCGGTGTTTTGTTATAGCTTTGTTTAAGTCGCCAGTTTTTCTCATGAGAAACTCCTTGTCTGCCCAATCGTGAGAAGTGAGTTGGGGAGAGATGATGACGTACTAACAAGATGTGTTTTACGGCCCTATTGGTTAGAGCGGCTCAGCGCATCGAGTGTTCAGCCACATCAGGATTATTGTAAGAAACATGTCATCAGGAACGCCCCAATAACAAACCAAAGCTAACAAAAGAAGTGTGCTCCTTCAAGGGTTTTGAATAATAAAAGTAATGCTGTTACTATATTGCTCTATGAAACTATATATAGTCCGTCATGGACGAACGACACACAACGAGAGGGGGATATTGCAAGGCACGCGCATTCAAGGTGAGCTGAGTGAGACGGGGCATGAGCAGGCAAGATTGGCTGGAGAATTTTTGAGTAATATTAGTTTTGATCATGCATATTCGAGTGATCTGAATCGTTGTGCACAAACTGCCGAACACATCATGACATATCATGCAGATACACCGCTTCATCATATAATTGATTTACGCGAGCGGACGACGGGAGTATACGACGGCCGTCATCGGGATGAATATTTCAGTGCACTAGATGCGAGTCGGGAATTGTGGCAGGAGTTTAAAGCTGAGGGTGGAGAATCGCATGTGGAGACGGGGGAGCGTATGCAGCGGGTGCAAGAAGAGTTGTTTAAAAAACATTGCGGTGAAACAGTT
>Ga0114932_10002677_pt1 | contig 18457 bp, 13 predicted proteins | sample 2SBtaG_2_FD_87286 | JGI IMG/M metagenome (GOLD analysis project Ga0114932, IMG submission 87286) | Deep subsurface microbial communities from Kolumbo volcano to uncover new lineages of life (NeLLi) - 2SBTROV12_ACTIVE470 metaG | ecosystem: Environmental > Aquatic > Marine > Volcanic ... | reverse complement strand
TCCAACTGATTAACGTCGAGGCAATACTTTTCCGTTTGACGGCAGGCATTGTCCTTCTGAGATTCGATAGCTCCCTCGACCCTATTGTTTGATGTTTCGCACCTGAACGACCGCAATACGTACATTTGAGCCGTTCAGTATGAAACTTTTTTGTACCGTAATTCGCGCCTAGTCATAAGAATTGCAATAAAAGTATGAAATTGATTTATTCACCATCGGATTAGTCTAATACCTGAAAACAAAGGATTAGCGCTTGCAAAAGTATGATAGTTTTTTGTGAATCAACAGCCGCATGGATGCGGCGAGAACTCGACACTTACCGCAAACAACTATCCCCGTCCTGCTAAACCAATGACATAAACACCTAACTCTCCCGACTTGTTGGAACAAGTCGCACTCAAAAGGTACAATTTAACACTAAACAAAAATTCATGGATGAATGGTTACCGCCGATGGACTCGGCGAACATTGTTTCATTTAATTTGCATTTCACGGCATAACTTACAACTGTTGTTGTAAATTAAATTTGTTTCAGATATAGTCTCTTCTGTGCCTTAAAGAGTGCTTTTAGGAATAATTTGAAATGTATTTGTAATCTTTAACGGATTATAAAGCATTATAAGCCATATATATTAAGGATTTCATTCACTCACTCATTGATTGAAACGAAATTTTATATATATACTAGACGACGCTTGTAACTAAGCACAAAAATTATAGAAAAAGGCGATGGCTAGTCCATCGCCTTTTTTATTTCTAAAACAAAGAATTCAATATTGGGGTCAGAGTAATGACTCTGACCCCAATATTTTAAGAGTAGAAATAACCCTTCGAGGCTTGATGAGTTTTATACATGTCCTCGCAACGTTCGAACTTAACGAAAGACAGTACAAATAGTGTGTTTTGGTCGTTTATATTCGGCAGCATTGGGTTATAATCAGCGCTTATTTTATCTCGCACTCACGGATTTGTGATGGTTTGAGGTAACTGTAGTAAGCAACGGAGTTGAAGAACAATCATGCTAGAAAGAATCAGAGAAGGTTCTCAAGGCCCTTGGGCGATGGCGATTATCGCGCTTATCGTTTTAAGTTTCGTATTCGCAGGTGTAGGTAGCTACCTAACATCATCAGGTACTACTGCAGTAGCTACTGTTAATGGCGAAGAAATTTCGGCACAAGAACTAGAGCGTGCATATCAGAATCAGCGTGCACAAATGGAGTCACAATACGGCGAAAGCATCGCACAGCTTTTCTCTAGTGAGCAATACCTCGCAGATTTCAGAAGAAATGTACTGGACAGACTTGTTGCTGAAAAACTAATTCAGCAACAAGCGACGGACATGGGATTGCGCGTAAGTGATAAACAAATTCGCGAAACTATAACACAAATGCCTGAATTCCAGTTTGGTGGTCAGTTCGATAACGAGCGTTTCCAAGCCATTCTTCGTCAAAACGGTTTTCAAGTAGCCGATTTCCGTGATTATCTGCGCGTTCAAATGACACAAAACCAGTTGGCTGCAGCGCTAACGAATTCTTCATTTGCGTTGGACGGTGAAGTACAGCAAGCGAATGCGCTACAGCGCCAAACTCGTGATGCGAAATACGTGCTAGTGAGCTCTGATGAATTTGCCGGCTCAATTGAAGTGACAGATGCGGATGTTGAAGCTTTTTATAATAACAACATCGCCTCTTTCGATACTGACGAGCAGGTTAAACTTGCTTACGTTAAGTTAAGTGTCGATGACTTGAAAGATCGCGTTTCGGTTGATGAAGAAGCGGTTCGCACGTACTACGAAAATAACCTGGGAAGCTACGGCAAAGAAGAAGAGCGACGTGTTTCTCATATTCTTATCGAAGCGGGCGATGATGCCGATGCAGCGAAAGCAAAAGCAGAATCATTAAAAGCAGAACTCGACAACGGTGCAGACTTTGCGGCTCTTGCAGAAGCAAATTCTGATGACACATTCTCTGCCGAAAACGGTGGTGACCTAGACTTCATTACGCCAGAAATGATGGACCCAGCGTTTGATGAAGCAGCTTTTGCTTTACAAAATGTTGGCGATGTATCCGACGTAGTTGAAACCGAGTTTGGTTTTCACATCATCAAGTTGACAGACTTAAAAGAAGCACAAGTTAAATCTTTCGATGAAGTAGCGGGTGAGATTCGCGATACGCTTCTTTATGACGCGGCTATGGAAAAGTACTTTGAGCTTCAAAATACGTTAGCTGAAATTGCGTTTGAAGTACCTGATACGCTAGAAGATGCAGCGAACGCGGTTGATTTGCCTGTGCAAGAGTCAGTGGTATTTAGTCGCAACACCGTACCTGCTGATCTAAGCTTCCCTGGTTTACTGGACGTTGCTTTCTCTTCTGAACTTATTGATGAAGGGCTTAATAGCGATATTATAGAACTAGACGACGAAACCGTTGTTGTTGCGCGTGTTATTGAGCATCAGCCTCAGCGTACTCAATCTCTTGAAGAAGTACGCGAAGGCATCGAAGCCTCTGTTAAGGCTGAAAAGTCAAAAGAAGCTGCAGAAGCTTGGGCGTTTGATATCGCACAAAAAGTGCGTGCTGGAGAAAGCGTTGAAAGCGAGCTAGCTGAAAAGTCTGTGTCTTGGGAGACAGCAGCTGCTGTTCCGAGAGCGGGCGGTACACTTGCACGTGCACTCGTTGACACGCTTTTCTCTCTTGCCCTTGAAGGCGAAGATAAAGTTGATGTTGCAACAACGGTAAACGGTGACGTTGCTGTTGTTATGCTTGAAAACGTTAACGCAGCACCAGAGCTTGAGAATGAGTTGGGTGAAAGCCTGAAGCAGCGCCTTGCTCAGGTACAAGGTCAGCGCGTTTATCAACAATATATTGATGCGCTTCGCGCAAATGCAGAAGTGACTATCTCACAGACGCTATAAGCACTGCTGCATAAAAGCTGTCGCTGCGACTAACAGTGACATCGGCAAATACTAAAAAGCCAGCCTCTTTCATAGATGCTGGCTTTTTTTTACAACACAGTGATTGGCTATTTATTTGAAGTGCGTTAGTTCGTTAAGAACAGCATCAGTGTATAAAATGCCGCAATAACACCAGATAACACAAATATGTACAGAAACCCTTGCTTGCCTTGCTCCAGAGTGTATTTATTGGCTTGTAAATAGCCAAACCAGAGTAGTGACAAAATAAGGGGTATTAAAACAATGATTTTTAACACAGTAATGCCTTTCTTTAAGTTATGTTCTAGTTATAACAACGCGCGTTGATTTAGACAAATCTTAACGAGCCAGTCCTAGTCGCCAACTCACCCATTGTCGCCTTCCTTGTTGTCATCCTTTATTATTTTTAGCTTTAGTTTACTTTGTCCGCTGTCATGGCATTGTCGTAAATCTGTTATTGCCGTGTCACTTTACATTTGTGTAATAGACTCACGTTTCATAAAGGTTTCTTATGCATGTCAATTCAGCCTTTACCTTCCATAGCGCCAGCTCGCAGTATTTATTTTGCCGAAGTGCTTATGGCAAGAGCGTCGATTACCCCGCAGGACGCTGGTTGCCAAAGTTACCTGATATACAAGCTCGAAAAGCTCGGTTTCTTTTGTGAAAAATACACAATTAATGGCGTGAGCAACCTCGTCGCAAGGTGGGGGCAGGGCCCGAATCACTTTGCATTTAGCGGCCATACTGATGTAGTGCCCCCAGGTCCTCTTGATAGGTGGAAGTCACCACCTTTTAGTCCCGTAATTAGCAAAAATAAATTATATGGACGTGGTGCTGCCGATATGAAAACAGGCATCGCAGCCATGCTAGCGGCCACAGAGCGAACCATTGCCTCGTTAGATAAGGAAAAGGTCTCTTTCTGGTGGCTAATCACCAGTGATGAAGAAGGGGAGGCGGAGTGGGGCTCTAAATGGATAGCTGAGTATTTGGCATCTAAAAATGTCCAGCTTGATATGTGCCTAGTCGGTGAACCTTCTGCATCTGCATCAACCGGCGATACGATTAAGATTGGACGCAGAGGCTCACTTTCCGGCACTATCCATATTGCAGGAAAGCAAGGTCACGTGGCTTATCCAAAGACAGCGGTAAATGCTATCCACAAAGCGAGTAACGTGATTAATGCGCTAACACAGCACCCATTTGACAAGGGGAGTGATGATTTCCCTGGTACTTCGCTTCAAATAACACATATGGACACGGGAAGCTTCACTGATAACATAGTGCCTAGTGCTGTTCGTATAGAGTTTAATGTCAGATATTCGTGGCAGTTTAATCAAAACAGTTTATCGGTATTGCTGCGCAGTATTATCAATAGCATTGATACAGAAGCCGAAGTTAGCTTTTCAAGACCCTGTGAAGCTTACTTGAGTAAGCCCAAAAGTAATGCGGAACACTGCTTAATTGCCTGCGTAGAAAAAGCGATAAAGAGCGCTACAGGGCGCTACCCTGTCATCAGTACATCTGGTGGTACTTCTGACGGGCGTTTTTTTGCTAGTGAGCACACACAAGTGGTTGAAGTGGGTGTGCCAAACACCACCATTCACCAAATAAACGAACACATTCATGTGTCTGATTTGCTCACTCTTGAAGATATTTATACCGACATTCTTAAGTATGTTGGCGAGCGATAACGACTTCTGAAATTTTCAGTAAAGCGGAAGGCCGTAGAATGAGAAAGGGAGCGTTTGTCAGAAGCCCCCTCTTCGCTTAGGCTGTGGCTTTAAGCTGAATATCGGTTAGATAGCGTTTGCGCTTTTTCTCAGTAAGTGTTTGCATGTCAACCACCACCAGTCCGTCGATACAGTCGTTAAAATCTGGGTCGACATTAAAGCCTAAAAATGCCACCCCGCCGTCTTTAGCCACTTCAGAGTATTGCTTGTACAGTGTTGGTACGTTTACGCCCATGTTAGCCAGTAAGTGTTTTAGCTGGGTAAATTCAGCCTTGTAGTCGTTACCGGTGAATTGGTGTAGCGCGTCGTTCGCCATTTGATAAGGTCGCTTGCAGGTCGCTTCGCCAAACTTGGCAGGGAAGTACGTGGAATAGAATTGTACCAATAAATCTTTAGCGGGTTCAGGGTAGGCATTACTGAGTGACACCGCACCAAACAGATAGCGATACTTTGGGTAGCGGCTTAAAAATGCCCCGATACCAAACCACAAATAATCTAAACTACGCTTTCCCCAATAGCGAGGCTGGACAAAGCTTCGCCCTAGCTCTAAGCCTTCTTTGAAGAGTTTATCGTTGTCCTTACCGTAATTAAATAAGGTGGCAGAGTAGAGTCCGGTAGGGTGGTCTGGCGCTGTCAAAAGCTCAGCATCGCCAAAGCGGTAGGCACCCACAATTTCTAAATCGTTGTCATCCCAAAGTACAAGGTGATAATAGTGGGAGTCGTACTGATCGATGTCTCTACGCTTGTTGGTACCTTCGCCCACGGCTCGAAACGCCACTTCGCGCAGGCGGCCAATCTCTCGCATAATCGGTGAACAGCTTTTGTGTTGGTATAGGTAAATAGATTTTCCGTCGCCAGTTTCACCTAAATGTTCGCAGTCTCGCATAGCGCGGGCAAGTTCTTTTCTGTCTTCTGGCATGGCAATAGAAGCCTGGGTTTCAAATACGCCTTTCTTGTTACTGCCAATGCGATACAAGTGGCGCTTAAACAGCTTTACCTGCTCTTTTAGCGGTATATTGGTTTGCTGGTACGCTTCAAATGGAATAAGTTCGCCAATGCGCATAGGTAAATGCTTCTTACGCTGTTTGAACATCTCTTTAACGAGCAGCGCGGTGGCTAATGGCTTGTATACCATGGAAACGCCGTAAAAAAGCGGGCTATTTTTCGCGTCTATATAAACCGGCAATATCGGTGCTTTTGCTTGCTTTGCAATGCGTAAAAAACCTGTGTGCCATCTGGTGTCGCGAACACCTTGCGGGCGTAATCGAGACACTTCACCAGCAGGAAAAATCAATATGGCGCCGTCGCTGTTAAGGTGTTTTTGAATTGCCGATAAATGCTGTTTTGGTGTGCCTCCCTGCATATTGTTTACAGGTAACAGCATATCGTGAAGCGGTTCAATGGCCATAAGCATTTCATTGGCGACCACTTTCAAGTCGTGACGTACTTCACTAACCAGCTTTATAAGCGCAAGTGCGTCGAGTGAGCCAATCGGATGGTTAGCAATAATCACCACTCTACCTTCACTTGGAATGCGTTCTTTTTCTACATCGCGCGTGGAGTAGCTGATATTAAAATATTCAAGCACTTGCTCTACGAAATCGATATCTTCGTAATGCGGATAGGTTTCACCAAATTCGGTAATTTCACGTTCGTGAAGAAGGTGCCTTAATACGAAAGACAGCGACTTAAATAGAATGGGGTTATTTGCTACTTGAGGGTAATGCTTGTTCAGTACGTCGTTTACAGTAAACATAGAACCTGTTTCTCTTCCGGTTTTGGCGAACAATAGCAGGGCAATGTGACGCTTTTCACACAGTTTCATGGCAGTTATTTGACAGTGTTAAAAAGTTGTAACTATGACCTGTTAACCTATGATATGAGGCACAGGTCAGCAGGCCCTAACCTTGATGGGTGGGGTTGGAATTCACCTGTTGCTTGGTGAATTGCAAGAGTCAGGGGCCGTTACAGCCCCATTTGTGTAATGCCAGCTATGCCGCTTCTGAGCGAGAGGTTTTGGTTGTAATTGGTGTTACGGTGGCTGACTCTAGTGAATCAAGGTAATGAATAAGAGATAAGTTACCGTTCACGTCTTCTGACAGTGCACTGCAGTTTTCTATCCAGTCCCCATCATTAATGTAGTGAATGCCGTTTTCAAAGCTGCTTTCAGGGTGATGAATATGGCCACACACAACACCGTCGAGCCCCATTTCATCGGCGCGCCTGCAGCATGCTTCTCGATAACGGGCGATGGCTTCATTCGCTCCTTTAATGTGTTTTTTAATATAGCCCGCAAGTGACCAGTATTCTCGCTTGCGCCACGCGCGTAGGCGATTAAACTCTCTATTTAGAAAAAGCAAAAGGTCGTAACCTTTATCGCCAATCCACGCATGGAATTTGCCCATAGTTACATCGCCATCGAACTGATCGCCATGTAAGACTAAATAACGCTTCCCTTGTGCTGTGGTGTGAACCAACTCTCGCTCTATTTCTATATCACCGAAGGTCATACCCGAATAAGACTGAATTGGCTCATCGTGGTTTCCGGGCAGGTACACCACACGGGTGCCTTCCTGACTCATTTGCATGAATTTGTGCATGACTTGATTGTGCGCCTGTGGCCAGCGAAATTGCTTGGTCATTTGCCACATGTCAACGATATCTCCCACCAAATAGAGGGTGTCTACAGTGATGCTATTAAGAAAGGAAAGTAAGTATTCAGCTTTGCAGTCGCGATTTCCTAAATGGATATCAGAAAGCCAAATTGTTCGATAGTGTGTCTTTTTCATAGCGGTTTCCCAAAGCGATGCCTTGGATCGTCACTATAGGTTTGCAAATTGACACTACCGTGACGCTTGCTTGACCATTGTGTTACAGCAACACAAATACGCGCTATAACCCCAACTTACTCGCCACGTCTAAAAGCCTATCTCGCATCCATACATTCACTAAGTCTTCATCGGCGTGTTTGTGCCAGTACATGTGTACGGGGAGTGGGGGGACGTCAAATGGAAGGGGCAGAATTTCGATATCGAATTTATTACTGAATTGTTGGGCGAATCGCGTTGGCATGGTCAGCAAAAGATCGCATTGGCTAACTACGTTAACGGCGGCAAAGTAGTGTTCACACTGCAATGCGATGTTGCGATGTAAATTGTGCTGAGCAAGGGCTAGATCTACCGTATCTAATTTAGAATCTTTTAAAGATACAAGCGCATGCTGTGCAACTGAATAGCTCTTGATACTCGGGTTATCTACGTAGCTATTGCTAGGCGCGCATACCACGACAAACGTTTCTTCGCAGATAAACTGTGAACGAATGTCACGGCTGGTGGGAACTAATGCGTCAATTACGATATCAAGATCTTTAGCGGCTAACGCGGGAGCAAGCTCGGGCCAGGTAACCTGTCTACTATTCACCGTGATATTGGGAGTATGTTTAACAAGCTGAGGAATAAGCACGGGAAAAAATATAGATTCTAAAATATCTCTCAAGCCAAGGTTCACCTGACGGGGTTTATCACTTATATCAAAGCCCACTTTACCTTTTAACGTACTTTCAAGGGTTTCTATTGATTTCACAACCGATGCAATAATGCCTTGGCAAAATGGGGTAGGCACGACTTGTCGTCCATGACGAATAAACAGCGGATCATCAAATTTCTCTCGCAGACGACCTAAGGCGTGACTCACCGCAGGCTGAGTGATATGCAGTGCGTTGGCGGCTTTCGTAATGCTGCCCTGATCGTAGACCGCGCGCAGCACAACAAACAAATTTAGGTCTAATTTTCCATGCATATCATTTATGGGTTTCCATAATAAGGCATCATTTTTATTTATTATTAAACAGAGTACACTGGCTTAAATGTTAATAAAAGGTTTCTTTTATAGAGGCTTCTTTTGTAAGGGGCGTGTGCATGCAGGCATCTGTACTTACCGAGGTGTTGTTACCTCTAGCGTTGGCATTTGTTATGTTTGGTATGGGGCTAACGCTAACCCTTGCAGACTTTGCCCGACTACTTAAAGCACCTAAAGCAGTAATAACGGGTTTTATAGGGCAAATTATATTGCTGCCTATGTTGGCGCTAGGACTGTGCTTTGTTTTTGGTCTACCCGATTATATTGCGGTTGGTGTCATGGTTTTAGCGGCATGCCCAGGCGGAACGACCAGTAATTTAATCAGCCACATTGCAAAAGCAAATCTGGCCCTTTCAGTAAGCTTAACCGCTATTTCTACCATCGCTTGCGTTTTCTCAACGCCCTTTATCATTCAATTTGCTCTTGATTACTTTGTAAAAGAAAACGCGCCAGACTTTTCTATTATTCAAACAGTGATCGGGCTGGTTGGTATATCAATTGTACCGGTCATTTTAGGCATGACCATTCGTCGCTTTAACAGCAGGTTTGCCACTAAAACTGAAAGCTTCTTCCGGCAGTTTTCTATGTACTTCATGTTGCTTATGATTGTGGGCGTGCTGGTTTCAGAAAGAAACAATTTAGCCGCGTCCTTCGAAAGCGCGTTTTTGGTTTGCTTAACGTTAAATTTATCATCGGTATTGTTAGGACTCGGGCTTGCTAAACTTTCAAACCTAGCATTTAAAGACTCGCTCACGCTGGCCATTGAAATAGGCGTGCAAAACGCGGCGCTTGCAATGCTGATATGTATTACCTTTTTAGATGCACCTGATTACGCGATTGCACCTGGTGTATATGGCGTAGCAATGTACATCGGGCCCGCACTATTGGCCCTGTGGGCAAAACGAAAAATGCGTAACGAACAGCCATCAGTGTCACTGCAAAAGACGGAATCAGTTTGATTGGATTGATAAGGCGGTCAATTAGAGAGAATAGTGAAGTACTGATTAGCGCTTAACACAATAAAGCGCAACTAAACATAAACGCCGATACAAGAATAATGAAACAAGAACAGTTAGGAAACACATCATGCGCGTATTGATTACCGGTGGCGCTACCGGCTTAGGTCAGGCCATTGCCCTTAAGTGGGCGGAAAAGTGGGCAGGCAAAGACGAGGGCTTAGATATTTGCATTGCCGACATTAACCAGGAAAGAGGCGATGAAACGGTAAATGCGTTATCCGCCCAAGGTGCCAATGCGTTTTACATCCATTGCGATATAACCTCTGAAAATGATGTTCAAACGTTAGCGAACACCTTGGAAACTCGCTGGGGCGGTGTTGACACCGTGTTTAACAATGCGGGTGTTGCTTCTGGTGGCAGCCTTTTAGATGAGAGCATTGAGCAGTGGCAGTGGGTGTTTGATATTAATGTGTTAGGCATGGTGAGAGTCAGTCGTGCACTCTTACCTATAATGCGAGAGCAAGGCGGTGGCTATTTCATTAATATTGCATCGCAAGCGGGGCTAACGCCTATTCCTTATATGGGAAGTTATAACGCGGTTAAAGCCGCAGTCGTGTCGTTTTCTGAAACCATGAAGTTGGAATTAGCACCTGACAATATTGACGTTAGTGTAGTTTGTCCAAGCTTCTTCAAAACGAATTTAGATGAGTCGATGCGAAGCAGCAACCCAGCGTCGCACAAGATGCTCAATAAATTCTTTGCTAAAGCAGACATGACGAAAGAAGGCGTGGCTGAGTCCATATTTCAGCAAGTCGATAAAAAGCAGTTTCTAATTCTTACCCATAAACTGGGTAAACGCGCTTTTCTGTTAAAGAAGCTGCTGCCAACCCAGCGCTATATCAAAAATATGCTCAATCAAACGAAGATGATGAAGCGTGCAATGGAAAAGCAAAATTAGAGCAAACTTAGGCAAAACGGAATCGGGCTCACCTCTGTTTGTCGCCAAGCTATCTGAAGATAATTGTTGAGCTGCTCTTGTACATGCACAAACAGAAGTATCTTCTAGCCAAAGATTGTGAGTTAGCACTTTGAATAGGCCCTTTGAAACAGAATTACAAGAAGAATGAGATATGCAACAACAGGTCGTAGATAAAGCTGACAGCGTACGTGCAGGCGAAGAGTTAGACGTCAGCGCTGTACACAATTGGCTTAAGGAAAATATTAGTGCCTCGAATCCATCATTGGAGGCCACGATACACAGTAGCGATAGCTTGCCTCAAGTCACCCAGTATTCTGGGGGCGCGTCTAATTGGACGTACTGCTTGGACTATCAAGGCAGTAAACAAAACCAGAGCGAACAAACGTCGTTAATTTTGCGTCGGGCACCAGCAGGTACTAAAGCCAAAGGGGCTCACGATATGGGGCGGGAGTTTCGACTACAGCATGCGTTAAAGCCTGTTTATCGCTATGTGCCAGAAATGCTTGGACTTTGTGAAGACAAGAGCGTTATAGGCACAGAGTTTTACGTAATGGAGAAGTTTACCGGCGTGATACCACGTAAGAACTTACCCAAAGGCTTAAACACGTCTGAGCAGCAAACCAAACAACTCTGCACTAATGTACTTGATAGCTTAATCGAGCTTCACAAAGTGGATTATAAGAAAGCGGGGCTTGAGCACTTAGGTAAAGGTGCTGGCTATATAGAACGCCAAATAAGCGGGTGGAGCGAACGCTATAGTAAAGCAAAAACCTGGAATGTCCCCTCGGGTAAAAAAATAATGCGCTGGCTAGAAAACCACATGCCCACTAATGAACGCATTTGTATTACCCACAATGACTTCCGATTCGACAACGTGGTGTTAAAGCCAAATAACTATACGCAAATTATCGGTGTGTTGGACTGGGAACTGGCGACCTTGGGCGACCCGCTTATGGACTTGGGTAATACCTTGGCGTATTGGGTACAAGCGGATGATGACTTTTTGGCCCAATCAACGCGCCGCCAGCCTACTCACTTACCCGGTATGCTAACTCGAAAGCAGGTGGTTGCGTACTACTGCAAAGAGATGGAAATAGATGTAGATGATTTTACCTTTTACGAGGTATACGGGCTTTTCCGTTTAGCCGGTATTGCCCAGCAAATCTACTATCGATATCACCACAAGCAAACCAATAATCCAGCGTTTAAAAACTTTTGGATCTTCATTCATTACTTAATGTGGCGTTGTAATAAGGCCATAAAAGCATCAGGAAAACGATAATGACAACAAGACGCAATATTCTGATCACAGGCGCGAGTTCAGGCCTAGGCAAGGGAATGGCGATTGAGTTTGCCAAACAGGGTTGTAACCTAGCCCTATGCGCAAGACGCTTTGAGAATTTAGAAAAATTGAAAGAAGAATTGCATTCAATTAACCCAAACATTGATGTGTATATTCGCTCGCTGGATGTCAATGATCACGATGCGGTGTTTGAAGTGTTTGACGCATTCAAAGCCGACATGGGAACCCTTGATAGAGTCATTGTAAACGCAGGCATGGGCAAGGGCGCGTCTATTGGCACTGGGTATTTCCACGCTAACAAGCAAACGGCGGTGACTAACTTTGTGTCGGCGCTAGCACAATGTGAAGCGGCAATGGCTATCTTTAGGGCACAAAATAGTGGTCATCTTGTGACGATTTCATCTATAAGCGCGGTGCGCGGGTTTAGGCGCGCCATGACTGTATACGCGGCAACAAAAGCAGGACTTACATCAATGACCGAAGGCATTCGAATGGATGTAATGAATACGCCGATTAATGTCACCTGTATTCACCCCGGTTTTATTCGCAGCGAAATAAACGAAAAGGTGGAAAAAGCACCGTTTATTGTTGATACCGATGTGGGCTGTCGCGCGATGGTCAATGCAATCAATAAAGAAAAAGCGAATGCGTTTGTGCCAAGCTGGCCGTGGGCCATCCTTCACTGGATCATGCGTATTGCACCGGCAAGCTCAATAAGAAAAATGAGCTGATAAGCGGATAGCTGGGATGTGAAAACACCGCAAAGACTGTAACAGAGCTCGCCTAAAGACTGTAACAGAGCTCGCCTAGTGGTGGGCTTTATGCCTTTAAGTCTAAATTTGAAATCAGTAACCCATGCTAATTAGCGTCGATTACAGATACAAAAAAAGCGCCGAAGGGCGCTTTTTTAACTACTAATCGTAAAGATTAACCTAGTGCTTTGATTTGTGCAGCTAGGCGGCTCTTATGACGAGCAGCTTTGTTCTTGTGAATCAAGCCTTTAGTAGCCATTCTGTCAAGTACTGGAGTAGCAGCAGTAAGTGCAGCTTGTGCCGCTTCTTTGTCACCGCTTGCAATTGCAGCGATAACTTTCTTGATGCTTGTACGAGTCATTGAACGACGGCTAGCGTTGTGCTGACGACGCTTTTCGGCTTGGATTGCACGCTTCTTAGCAGACTTAATGTTAGCCAAGGTGTAACTCCCAAAATAAATTCATGTCAAAAACGAGGGTGCGGATTGTGCCTACCAAACGCCCAAATGTCAAACGATTTAAAACTTAAATCGTTCCGCGTTAAAACGCGCAAGCTATTGAACACAAAGTATGCTCAACACGTTGCACATTCTTTGCGACATTTCTCTGCGACATTTTTTGAAAGAGGTTCGTAATGATATTCTTTCAAGACATTTTAGCGATAGACATGCATAAACGACAGCACCCCATACCGGGCGCGGATTATAACAAGAAAGTTGTTAAAGATGCACAACTATTTTGAAGAAATCGTTTCGCCTGCGATAGCCTTTAGTTATTATGGCTCGCTTGCAACCTAGCGTTGCCGCTTAACGCTTAGCAAACGCCTTTGACTATCTTTCAAATGGCTGATGCTATTCAGCCTATTCTTTACCTCTTATTGGAAGTGTGACGTGTCACGGAAGTTAATAAAATCTGGTCTTATCGTCAGTATTATGACCTTGGTCTCGCGAGTATTAGGCTTGGTACGTGATGTTGTTGTTGCCAAGCTTATGGGCGATGGGGCAGCCGCTGACGTATTTTTCTTTGCTAACAAAATTCCTAATTTTCTTCGTCGTTTATTCGCTGAAGGCGCATTTGCGCAAGCGTTTATTCCGGTATTAACCGAAGTCCACGAGAATGACGATAAAAAGCAACTCAGAGAGTTCGTTGCAAAAGTCAGCGGTACATTAGGCGCTATTGTTTTTGTAGTTTCTATTATAGGGGTAATAGCATCTCCTGTTTTGGCGGCTTTATTTGGTACAGGCTGGTTTGTGGCGTGGCTCGAAGGGGACGAGGCCGGAGATAAGTTTGTGCTCGCGTCGACCATGTTAAAAATTACCTTTCCTTATTTGGCGTTTATCTCTCTGACTGGGTTGGCAGGGGCGATACTCAATACGCTCAATAAGTTTGCGGTTGCTGCCTTTACCCCTGTTTTACTTAACGTATGCATTATTGCATGCGCAATATACTTAGCACCTACGCTGGAGCAACCCGCATACGCGCTAGCTTGGGGTGTGTTTATCGGCGGTATTGTACAGTTCTTGTTTCAACTACCGTTTTTGTTCAGGGCAGGGCTCTTGGTAAAGCCAAAGTGGGGCTGGCATGACGAAAACGTGGTAAAAGTACGCACCCTGATGATCCCTGCCTTATTCGGTGTGTCAGTAGGGCAAATCAATTTGTTGTTTGATACCTTCATCGCCAGCTTTTTAGTTACCGGTTCTATTAGCTGGTTATATTATTCTGACAGGCTGCTTGAATTTCCCCTAGGGTTGTTTGGTATTGCCATCGCAACCGTCATTTTACCTACGCTTTCCCGAAACCACGTCAGTAATAACCCGAAAGCGTTTGCTGCGAATATCGATTGGGCGTTTCGCATGGTGTGTTTATTGGGCATACCTGCTGCAGTGGGACTTGGCGTGATGGCGAGGCCTATTTTGACCGTTATTTTTCAGCGCGGCGCGTTTACTGCTGAAACCGCTATTATGGCGTCTTACTCGCTTACCGCGTACTCGTTTGGCTTGCTCAGCTTTATGCTGGTAAAAATTCTCGCGCCAGGGTTTTATTCCCGCCAAGACACCAAGACGCCAGTGAAATTTGGTATTTGGTGTATGGTCGCAAACATGGTGTTTAACCTTATTTTAGCGATTCCGTTTGGTTATGTAGGGCTTGCTGTCGCTACCAGTATGTCAGCTACGCTTAATGCCGCTTTGCTTTATATAACACTGCATAGACAAGGTGTATTTGCGTTAAGCCGCACATCGGTTTTGTTTATTGCCCGTGTGGTTATTGCAAGTGCTGCCATGGGCGGGCTTATTTATTATCGCGATCAAGGCTTAGCTTTCTTTGAATTGTCTCTTTCCGCCCAAATGGTAGAGGTAGGAATAACCATTTCGCTGTCGGTTATATTGTTTGTGACCACCATGGTGGTGCTGGGCATGCGACCCAGACATTTCAGAAGCGGCGGCGATTAGTATTCAATAGATGCGAAATAGAGCATGGAGCCAGAATGGCCCGTGTGCTTGGTATTGTGCTCGCGGTCGGCTATAATCGCGAGCTTTGATTTTCTAGCAGTTAAAAGGTAGTGGCTAACAGTGGAATTTATCCGCGGGCTAAACAATGTAAAACCGCACCATAAAGGGTGTGTGCTCACTATTGGCAAGTTCGACGGCGTACACCGTGGTCATCAAGCTGTGTTGGCTAACGTGCTTGAAAAAGCGAGATCGCTATCACTTCCTGCCACCGTAATGGTGTTCGAACCTCAGCCTGAAGAAGTCTTTATGCCTGATAAAGCACCAGCGCGTATAAGCCCTCTTCGCGAAAAGTACGAGTTGCTGCGCCAACAAGGTGTCGACAGGCTGCTTGCTGTGCGATTTAATGCGGAGTTTGCTAAGCAAAGTGCCGATACCTTCGTCCACGATTTACTGGTGGACAAACTGGGTGTTAAATTTCTTGTTGTTGGCGACGATTTCCGTTTTGGCAATGGCCGCAAAGGGGATTTCGAAATGCTTGAGGCGGCAGGTCGCCAATACGGTTTCGAAGTAGTAAGTACCCACAGTTTTACCATGCATGCCCATCGAATAAGCTCTACCGCGGTGCGAGAAGCGTTGGCTGACAGCGACTTTGGTCTGTCTACCGAAATGCTAGGGCGCCCGTTTGCTATTCACGGTAGGGTGGTTCACGGCGAGAAAAAAGGTCGTACCATTGGTTTTCCCACCGCGAATGTCATGCTAAAACGCCAAAAAACGCCAATTCACGGCGTGTTCGCAGTTCGTGTCGACGTAGATGGTAAACACTATAACGGCGTTGCGAACATTGGTACCCGTCCTACTGTTAACGGGGTAAGAAACCAGTTAGAAGTCCATATTTTTGATTTGTCATCTGACCTTTACGGCAAGCCCATTACGGTGTTTCCGATGGCAAAAATAAGAGATGAAATTAAATTTGATTCTTTTGAGGCGTTGAAAGATCAAATTCAAGCAGATGCAGCACAAGCGCGTCTGTTATTAGCATAGTTAAACGTGATAAAGTCACGAAAAGTTTTTGCGCGTATCAGTTTTATTGAGCTCGATTTTTTTAAACGTGGATCCTTGTTCGCGAAACGCGTAAGTAAGTCACTGTGCTAGAACATATAATGTCAGCCTTGCGCTAGTAAGAACGACACACAGTTTTACGTTGAACCTTTTACATTCAGCGTTTTAATTTGAACATCGCAAAATGAATATCGCCTTCACAATGTGTTAGTGCATTGGGTGAAAATTAAGGTAACCGGATAATACAATTTTATGAGTGATTACAAAGCCACACTGAACCTTCCAGAAACTGCGTTTCCTATGCGCGGTAACCTTGCTCAGCGCGAGCCGAAAATGCTTAAAGACTGGCAGGAAAAAGGGGTATACAGCAAAATTCGTGAAGCGAAAAAAGGCAAAAAGCCATTTATTCTTCACGATGGCCCTCCTTATGCAAATGGCGATATTCACATTGGTCACGCGGTTAACAAAATTCTCAAAGACATTATTGTAAAGTCGAAAAACCTTTCTGACTTCGATTCTCCGTACGTTCCTGGATGGGACTGTCACGGTTTGCCGATTGAATTGATGGTAGAAAAGAAAGTTGGTAAGCCAGGTAAGAAAGTTACTGCGGCTGAATTTCGCCAGAAGTGTCGCGAATACGCACAAAAGCAAATTGACGGCCAAATGGCTGACTTTAAACGCTTAGGTGTGTTTGGGGAATGGGATAACCCATACAAAACCATGGACTTCAAATCTGAAGCCGACATCATTCGTGCATTAAGTAAAATTGTAGACTCTGGTCACTTAGAAAAGGGCTTCAAACCTGTTCACTGGTGTACAGATTGTGGTTCGGCACTTGCTGAAGCAGAAGTGGAATACAAAGACAAAGTATCACCGGCAATTGACGTTAAGTTCCCAGTAGCTGATGTGGCTGCTATTGCAGAAGCGTTTGGTGTGTCTGAAGATGATTTAACCACACACAAAGCAGGTGTAGTTATTTGGACTACCACACCGTGGACACTGCCAGCCAACCGTGCAATCAGCTTACACCCAGAGCTTACCTATGCGATTGTTGAAGTTCAGCCTTCAAATGAATGGCTAGTGGTAGCGCAGGACCTGCTTGAAAGCTGCATGAACCGTTACGGCGTTGAAGATTTCCGTGAAGTGGCAACCTGTACTGGTGCTGCGCTTGATAAGCTTAAAGTTAATCACCCATTCTTAGACCTTGAAGTTCCGTTAATTCTAGGCGACCACGTTACGACTGAATCTGGTACAGGTTGTGTACACACAGCGCCAGCTCATGGTGTTGACGACTTTAACGTGGGCAAGCAATACGATATCGAAGTGTACAATCCGGTAGGCAACAATGGCGTGTACCTTGAAAACACACCGCTGTTTGCAGGTCAGTTTGTATTTAAAGCCAACGATGAAATTATCGAAACGGTAAAAGAGAAGGGTAACCTTGTCCTAAACGTAAAATACGAGCACAGCTACCCGCATTGCTGGCGCCACAAAACGCCAATCATCTTCCGCGCTACGCCTCAGTGGTTTGTAAGCATGGATAAAAAAGGCCTTCGCGCTGAATCACTTGAACAAATTAAGCAAACCAAATGGATCCCGGACTGGGGCCAAAACCGCATTGAGAAAATGGTTGAAGGCCGTCCAGATTGGTGTATCTCTCGTCAACGTACGTGGGGCGTGCCTATTCCTTTGTATGTGCACAAACTTACCGGTGAAATCCACCCAGAGTCTGCGGCGTTAATGGAAAAGGTGGCACAAGAAGTTGAAGCTAAAGGCATTCAAGCGTGGTGGGATCTCGACGATGCAGCCCTGCTTGGTAGCGAATTAGACAACTATGAAAAAGTGACCGATACCCTAGACGTTTGGTTCGACTCGGGTGTAACGCATTACTTCGTTGTCGATCGTCGCGATGATATCCCGGCCTCTGCCGATTTATATCTTGAAGGTTCAGACCAACACCGCGGTTGGTTTATGTCTTCGCTTATGTCATCAACTGCCATGCACGGTCACGCGCCTTATAAAGAAGTGCTAACACACGGCTTTACGGTAGATGCCCACGGCAGAAAAATGTCGAAGTCGGTAGGTAACGTTGTAGCACCTCAGGAAGTGACTAACAAATTAGGCGCAGACATCCTTCGTCTATGGGTGGCATCTACTGATTATCGCGGTGAAATTGCGGTATCGGATGAAATTTTAAAGCGTGCTGCAGATGGCTATCGCCGCGTACGTAACACCGCACGTTTCTTGCTTGCGAACCTGAATGGTTTCGCTGTTGAAGATGCGGTTGCAGAAGAAGATATGGTCGCGCTCGACCGCTGGATTGTTGCTCGTGCAAAGGCACTTCAAGAAGAGCTTATCGAAGCGTATGACAACTACGACTTGCTGGTAGTGTCACAGAAGCTTACGCACTTCTGTTCAATCGAGCTGGGCTCATTCTAC
>Ga0114932_10002676_pt1 | contig 18458 bp, 15 predicted proteins | sample 2SBtaG_2_FD_87286 | JGI IMG/M metagenome (GOLD analysis project Ga0114932, IMG submission 87286) | Deep subsurface microbial communities from Kolumbo volcano to uncover new lineages of life (NeLLi) - 2SBTROV12_ACTIVE470 metaG | ecosystem: Environmental > Aquatic > Marine > Volcanic ... | reverse complement strand
TCGGACTGGTGCAGCGTGGTCGAGCTTTCGCCGGTATGGTCGTCGCCCATCACCGCCAGCACACCACCGTTTAACGAGGTACCCGCCATATTGGCGTGGCGAAACACATCGCCGGTACGGTCCACCCCCGGACCCTTGCCGTACCAAAGACCGAAAACTCCGTCGTGCGTGCCCTCGCCGCGCAACTCGGCCTGTTGTGTACCCCACAGCGCCGTTGCCGCCATATCTTCGTTCAAAGCCGGTTTGAAAATGACGTCAGCGGCCAGCAATTTCTTTTCCGCAGCGATCATCTGCCCGTCAAGATTACTGATCGGGCTGCCGCGATATCCGTTCACGAATCCCGCGGTGTTCAACCCCGCCGCCATGTCGCGTGCCTTTTGCATCATCATCAGGCGCACCAAAGCCTGCGTGCCGTTCAGAAGAACCGTGTTTTGATCCAGATCGTAGCGATCGTCTAATGTGATTTCGTGTTTGCCCATGGGTGCCTCCGTTACAGAATCACGCCCTCCGGTCCATGATAGGTCACAAATACTGACCTACAAAGTCATTTTTTCGTTTTCTTTGTTGGCATGGTGCGTGAGCCCACCCTATGGTGGCATAAAAGGACAGTCAAACAGGCAAAGGTACGGCATGGACTGGGACAAGCTGCGCATTTTTCATTCCGTGGCCGATGCGGGAAGCCTGACGCGTGCGGGTGACACGCTGCATCTGTCGCAATCCGCCGTCAGCCGCCAGATCTCTGGGCTGGAAGACAGCCTGAACGTGACGCTGTTTCACCGCCACGCGCGCGGTTTGATCCTGACCGAACAGGGCGAGCTGTTGTTTGACGCTACATCCTCGATGGTCAAGCGACTCGACGCGGCCGAGGCGCGCATTCGCGATAGCGAAGACGAAGTATTCGGCGAATTGCGCGTGACCACCACCGTTGGTTTTGGCACGCTGTGGCTGGCGCCGCGCCTTGGGGCGCTTTACGACCGTTATCCGAACCTGAAAATCGATCTCATGCTTGAAGAACGGGTTCTGGATCTGCCCATGCGCGAAGCCGACGTTGCCATACGCATGAAAGAACCCAGTCAGGCCGATTTGGTGCGCCGCCGTTTGATGACCGTATCCATGCAACTGTTCGCAGCCCCAGATTATCTGGCGAAACACGGTACACCCTATGGCTTTTCCGACCTGTCAAACCACCGGATCATTTCGCAAAATTCCAAAACCGCGCAGGTCGCCGCCAGTGTGTCGCTGATCAACAAATTGTTCTCTGCCGAAATCAAAACCCATCTCACGGTAAACAACTATTTCGGTGTGCTGCAGGCGGTTGTACATGGCTTGGGAATCGGTGTTTTACCCGATTACCTGACAGAAGATTTTCCCGACCTCGTGCACGTTTTGCCCAACGAAACAGTTAACGAAGTACCGGTTTATCTGGCCTACCCCGAAGAATTGCGCCAATCAAAACGAATCGCGGCTTTTCGGGACTTTGTTTTGGACGAAGTTATTGCTTACCGGAAAAGACTACGAGAAGCAGCAACTTCAACGACTTAGCGTCGGTATGCACGCAATGCATATCGGACATGCGCTCTTTTTTCAACTTAACACTTGAACTGTTAGTGATATTTGAATATGTAATCCATCGAAAGCGGCTTTATGCCCTTTCACCTCCCTGTTGAACTTAGGCCGAGCTAGTCTCGGCCCTTTTTCTTTCTGCGACCTGCGCCGCGATCAAATGCTCGTTTTCTTCGCGGATTTTCGGCTCTTCTCTGGCGGCCGCCATGGCATTGGCGTGGGGAAACGGTCGGAATTTGCGTTTTTCGCCCAAAAATCCGCACAGTTGCTTCCACCCGTCACCTTCTTCCCAACAGACTTCCAGCAATAATTGGGATTTTTTCAGTGCCGCAAAATGCGCGTGCACGTCTTTGTAGTGCGCCTCATAAAATGCAGCATGTTCGGCCTCATAACCATGCGGGTAATCATAACCAAGCGCCAGACGGCGCTGGTGCTTGACGGGATGGGTGCGCAATGAATGTTGTTTCAGACTTTTGATCCAGATATCCGCCGATGTGCGTCTGGTTAAAATGAACCGTGCGCCTTCACCGTAATGCGCCAACAGCTCTTTATACATCAGCGGCCACGGCCAGTCTTCGAACGATTCCATTTCTTTGATGTCATCGAATATCTGTGTGACGCGTCCCTGTCGCAACCAGTTCAGATACCGCCCTTGCCGTTTTTGGTGTTTATAGCCCAAAATCCGCAGCGCCTTTTTAAGCGACGTGGTGCCCGTGCGATTTAGCCCGATGCCAAAGACTTTGAATGGTTTGCCCATTTTTTCTCCTTAATCACAGTGACTTTATGACCAGCAGGGCCACGCAAATCAATGCTTTCGCTTGTGGCCAAGGCCATCTAAATACAGCGGTATCTAAACTGATGGGACACCAGCCGTTGACGCATGAACCCGAAATTAACGACGAACTGATTGCAAATCACGGCCTGAGCGTGGATGAGTATCAGGCCATTATCCGCCTGCTAAACCGGACGCCCACCTATACCGAGCTAGGCATCTTTTCGGCCATGTGGAACGAACACTGCAGTTACAAATCCAGCAAAAAATGGCTGCGCACGCTGCCGACCACCGGCCCGCAGGTCATTTGCGGCCCCGGCGAAAACGCCGGCATCGTCGATATCGGAGACGGGCAGTGTCTTGTTTTCAAAATGGAAAGCCACAATCACCCGTCTTACATTGAACCCTATCAAGGTGCGGGCACCGGCGTGGGCGGCATCCTGCGCGACGTGTTCACCATGGGCGCGCGCCCGATTGCGGCGATGAATTCGCTTAGTTTCGGCGCGCTGGATCACCCCAAGACCAAATCTCTGGTCAACGGCGTTGTCGCAGGCATCGGCGGCTACGGTAATTGTTTTGGCGTCCCCATGGTTGGCGGTGAGCTGCGTTTTCACACCGCCTATAATGGCAACTGTCTGGTCAACGCTTTCGCCGCCGGTCTGGCCGACACCGACAAGATATTTTATTCTGCGGCCTCGGGCGTTGGCATGCCGATCGTTTATCTCGGCGCAAAAACCGGCCGCGACGGGGTGGGCGGTGCCACTATGGCCTCGGCAGAATTTGATGACAGTATTGACGATAAACGCCCGACCGTGCAGGTCGGCGATCCGTTCACCGAAAAGCGTCTGATGGAAGCGACGCTGGAACTGATGGCGACCGGTGCCGTCATATCGATCCAGGATATGGGCGCGGCGGGGCTGACCTGTTCGGCGGTCGAGATGGGTGACAAAGGCAATTTGGGCGTGCGGCTTGATCTGGAAAAGGTGCCGGTGCGCGAAACCAACATGAGCGCTTATGAAATGATGCTGTCCGAAAGTCAGGAGCGTATGCTGATGGTGCTGCGCCCCGAACTCGAAGCGCAGGCCAAAGCGGTGTTTGACAAATGGGACCTTGATTTCGCCATCGTCGGTGAAACGATTGCCGAAGACCGCTTTGAAATTCGCCTGCTCGGTGAGTTGATGGCCGATCTGCCACTGAAAATGCTGGCGGGCAGTGCGCCGGAATACGACCGCCCGTGGGTTGAAACGCCCGCCGCAGCGCCGCTTGGCAACATCCCCGACATAAATCCCGTCTCCGCTCTGAAAAAAATTATGGGCAGCCCCAATTATGCCGCGCGCGGCTGGGTCTACGCGCAATACGACCACATGGTGTTGGCCGATACCGTGGTGCGCCCCGGTTCTGACTCGGGCATTGTGCGCGTGCACGGCACGGACAAAGCACTGGCGTTCACCTCTGACGTCACGCCGCGCTATTGCCGCGCCAACCCCTACCGCGGCGGCTCGCAGGCTGTGTGCGAAGCCTACCGCAATCTGATCGCCAGTGGGGCGACGCCACTGGCCACCACCGACAACCTGAATTTCGGCAATCCCGAAAAACCCGAAATCATGGGCCAGTTCGTCGGGTGCATCCAAGGCATTGGTGACGCGTGCAAGGCGTTGGATATGCCCGTGGTGTCAGGCAACGTGTCGCTTTACAACGAAACCGACGGCGAAGGCATCCTGCCAACTCCGACGATTGGCGCGGTCGGTCTGCTGCAGGATCAGGCCGATATTCTGACCATGATCGCCACCGAAGGCGATACACTGATCCTGTTGGGGGAAACCACGGGTCATTTGGGTCAATCGGCGGTTTTGGCCGAAGTTCTGAACGTGGAGACCGGCGACGCCCCTGCAATAGATCTGCCAGCCGAGCGACGCGCGGGTGATTTGGTGCTGGCGCTGAGCCACAAAAATCTTATCACGGCTGCGCATGATATCAGCGACGGCGGTCTGGCTGTGGCTGTCGCCGAAATGGCGCTCGCCGCCGATATCGGCGTTGACGTACCAAACGGTGATACCGGCTGGTTTTTTGGCGAAGATCAGGCGCGCTATCTGGTCACCACCACCGACCACGACGTGTTGATCGCAGCCGCGCAATCAGCCGGCGTTCCGGCGCAGGTTCTCGGGGTGATGCAAGGCGACAAAATCGCATTGGGTCACGACCATATCGCGCTTGCAGAAATCAGGGCAGAATGGGAAAACGCCCTGCCGGACCTGTTCGATTAACTCAGCGCCACCCCGCGCCGTCCGGCCAGATCAACAAAATACTGCCACGCCACACGACCCGAGCGCGCCCCACGCGTCTGCTGCCACTCGATCGCCTCTTGGCGCAATAGGCCGGCGGCAATCTCGACACCATAATGGTCACAATAGCCGCGAATGATCGCCAGATACGTGTCCTGATCGCACGGATGAAACCCCAGCCACAGGCCGAAACGGTCCGACAACGACACTTTTTCCTCAACCGCCTCAGACGGAGCGATCGCGGTCGAGCGCTCGTTTTCGATCATATCGCGCGGCATCAGGTGACGGCGGTTTGACGTGGCATAGAACACTACATTGTCGGGCCGCCCGGCGATACCACCATCCAATACCGCCTTAAGCGATTTGTAGTGGCTGTCGTTCTGTCCAAATGACAGGTCATCGCAAAACAACAGGAATCGCGCGTCGGCCGCCCGCAGCACATTGAGCAACCTCCCGACACTCGGCAGGTCCTCGCGCTGGACCTCGACCAGCTTTAAACCGGAAACATCGGCCATAACCGACGCGTGCACCGCCTTGACCAGCGACGATTTCCCCATGCCGCGCGCGCCCCAGAGCAACGCGTTGTTGGCGGGCAGACCACGGGCAAACTGGCCGGTGTTCTTCAACAGGATGTCGCGCGCACGCTCGATCCCAAGCAAAAGCGCCAGCTCAACGCGGTTAACCTGCGCGACGGGTTCCAGCCGGTCTGGATCAACCTGCCAGACAAAAGCGTCTGAAGCAGCAAAATCAGTCGTGTCTGTGGCAGGCGGGCTGATCCGGTCCAACGCATCAGCGATGCGGTTCAGCGCGTCGTCACCCATGCCCACGGCTCCTAGTCGTCATCCCATTCGACGCCAAGATCGTCAACGATCTTGTCTTCGTCGGTGTCGTCCTCATCGTCGTAATAGCCCTCGGCGCGCAGGCGCTCCTCGCGTTGCTTCTCGACCATTTTGACCAGTTGAATTGACATTTCATAAAGCCCGTAAACCACCACAAACAGGATAATCTGTGTGATCACGTCGGGTGGCGTCACCACGGCAGCCAACACCAGGATGCCGACCACAGCATATTTTCGCACGCCGCGCAGCCCTTCGGCGGACACAAGCCCCGCCTTGCCCATCAGTGTCAACAGCACGGGCAGCTGAAAACACAGGCCAAAAGCCACGATAAATTTGATCGTCAGGCTAAGATATTCGGCCACCGACCCCTGAAACGTAATGCCAATGTCGCCCAGCGTTTCCGCCCCGTCGACGGCTTCAACGCCCGATCCGCCCAGTTGTTGAAACCCCAGAAAAAAGCTGAACGCCAGCGGTGTGACCACATAAAACGCAAAAGCCGCCCCAAGAAAAAACATCAGCGGCGACGCCAAAAGAAATGGCAGAAACGCGCCCTGTTCCTGTTTATAAAGCCCCGGTGCCACAAACCGCCACAACTGAAAACCGATGTAGGGAAAAGACAAAATAAAACCGCCAAGCAGCGATATTTTGATCGCTACAAGAAAACCTTCCTGCAGTTTGATCATGATCAATTCGGGTTCCTGCCCCAGCTCCAACAGCGCGTCGCGGATCGGATTTGTCAGGAAATTAAAAATTGGGTTCCATACGGTGAAACAAATGATCATGCCGATGATAAACGCGATAGCCGAGTGAATCAGCCGGTTGCGCAGCTCGGCCAGATGCTCGATCAGCGGTGCGCTCGTGCTTTCCACGTTCTCGTCGCTCATGACGACACTTTCGCAGACTTAGCGGCGGGTTTTCTCGCCGCCGGCTTTTTCGCCTCGGGCTTTTTCGTTGGCGGCTGGCTCTTCGGCGGCTTTTTTGCAGTCGGTTTTTTGGCCGGTGGCTTGGCTGTCGCGGCTTTTCTGACGGGCGCCTTGGCGGCGGCTTTAGCTGCGGACGCTTTGGTTTTGGCCTTTTTTGACACCGGTTTGGCGTCGGTTGATTTACTTGATTTTACCGTCTTGGCCTTGGCCTTTGGTTTCTTGGACGCGGCTTTTTTGGCGGCAATTTCAGTGCTTTCAACGGCACTGGTGTCAAACAGATCATCGTCCAGATTCATGGATTTCGATAATTCGTCCAGTCCGAGGTTCTTGACCGACGTGGCCTTTTTCAGATCTTTGGCAATGTCGCCAACACCGCTTTCATCCGCAGCGGCCTCAAGAGAGTTTTGAAAATCCCGGGCCATTGCTTTGGCTTTGGCGGTAAACTGCCCCAATGTGCGGAACATTCCCGGCAAATCCTTTGGCCCGACAACTATCAGCGCCACAACGCCGATGATCAGCAGCTCCAACATGCCGATATCAAACATGATCGATCATTCCCCGCCAGTGATCCGCATTGGGTTCAGGACTTTTCTTTGTCCTCTTGCGGGGTCACATCCACAGCGTCCTCGGCGGCAGCGGACTCGATCTCAGCCTTGCCATCGGATACGCCCTTTTTGAATGACGTGATGCCCTTGCCAACTTCACCCATCAGCGAAGAGATTTTTCCGCGACCAAACAGGACCAACACAACAACGGCGATCAGCAGAATTCCCGGCAGTCCAATATTGTTGAGCATTTTCTTTCTCCCTGAAATCAGGCCATTGCGATCCGGCGCACCGCCCAAATGAAACTTTCACCCTGTCATCTATTGATTTTGAGACGCGGTTCAAAGCCCCAAATAGTCACTTTATACACTTTTCTAAAGAGAACGCGACAATTCGCCCGCGCCGTGACTTTCTTATTGGTGCAATTATCCGCGCCGCAGGCCATGCAAAACCACAGGTTTTGCAGCCTCGCGACAACCGCACCCACCGGGCTTAGGCTCAAACCCCCATCGGGGGTTTAGAGCACGGTCCTGCGCAAATCCCGACCGCAGGTCGGATTTCGTGCGGGAAATGCGGGCGTGGTTCACGGCGCTGCCGGAAACACGAAACAGCGGTCGCGCCGCATGGTCAGCCACAGCGCCGTACCGGGTTTGGGCAAAAACACCGCCGGCACCGTGGCTTTCAGGATCGACTGATCGAAATCCATGCGGAACTCCACCAGACTTTCCGACCCCATGAATCGCGCGCGCTCCACAACGCCGCGCGCTGCCACCCCGTCGCTGGCTGTGGGCAGCGGCCCTTTGCCGCCCCGGTCAAAATCCATTTTCAAATGCTGCGGCCTGATGATGATTTCAACGCCGTCGCCGTCGCGCAAACCCGGCGTCAGAAATTGCCCGAATGGCGTTTCGGTCAGCGCGTTTCGAGACACGGCTTTCAACACGTTGATATCGGAAAAAAAGGCCGCCGCCTCTTTGTCGCGCGGACTGTTGTACAAATTATAGGGCGCGCCCACCTGCACAATTTTGCCACTGCGCATCAGGGCGATCTGATCGGCCATGCGCATGGCCTCATCCGGTTCGTGCGTGACCAGCAGCACAGCGGTGCCTTCCTCTTTCAACAATGCAAGCGTTTCGTCGCGGATATCGTCGCGCAAACGGTTATCCAGCCCCGAGAACGGTTCGTCCATCAGCATCACGCGCGGGCGCGGTGCCAACGCCCGGGCCAGAGCCACGCGCTGTTGCTCGCCGCCCGACAATTGGTGCGGGTATTTTTCACCAAATGCTGCCAGATCGACTTTGGTCAGCAATTCACGGCTGCGGGCCGCTTTGGCGGTCTTGTTGTGACCCTTCAGACCAAAAGCCACGTTGTCTGACACACTCAGATGGGGAAACAGCGCGAAATCCTGAAACATCAGTCCAATGAACCGTTTTTCTGGCGGCAAATGCTGACGCGAATCCGACACCGGCTGGCCGTCCACATAGACGACCCCGCTGCTTTGGCAATCCACTCCGGCGGCCACGCGCAAAGTCGTGGATTTCCCACAACCGGACGGCCCCAGCAGACAAGTCACCTGACCCGCCATCAGCGACAGCGAAACGCGGTCCACCACCGGCACACCGTCAAAGCTGCGGGTGATTTCGCTCAGTTCCAGACGTGGGGTTAAATCGGTCAAACTTGCCCTGCAACACCTCTACCCGAGCGTTTTGATCAGGTTTCCCAGTTTCGCCGCATCTACCAAGGACTTATCTATCGTTCAAGGCCAAGCACACTCACAGGCTCAGATTAACTGCACCGCCATCAAGCAACAGGTTCTGGCCGACAATAAACCCGGCGTGTTCCGAACATAAAAACGCGCAGGCAGCACCAAACTCCGCAGGCCTGCCGTAACGACCGGCGGGAATCGTGGCGCAGCGTGCAGCTTTGGCTTCTGCTACCGTGCCGCCCCGCGCCTTGACCACACCCTCGTCCAGCGCCACCGCGCGATCCGTCGCGTGGATACCCGGCAGCAGGTTGTTGATGGTCACGCCGCTGCCCGCCACCTGCCGCGCCGTTCCCGCCACATAACCGGTCAGGCCTGCTCGGGCGGCGTTGGAAAGACCCAGTACTGCAATGGGCGATTTGACTGACTGCGAGGTGATATTCACGACGCGCCCCCATCCGCGCTCCATCATGCCCGGCAAAACCGCTTTCATCAGCGCAATTGGCGTCAGCATGTTGGCGTCGAGCGCCGCGATAAAATCGCTGCGCTCCCAGTCGGACCACATGCCCGGCGGCGGCCCCCCGGCGTTGTTGACCAGAATATCGGGCGCAGGACAGGCGGCCAGTACGTCGGCGCGCCCGGCGTCCGTGGTAATGTCGCAAGTCACGGCGATGACGTTGACGCCGGTGCGTGCGGTGATGTCTTTGGCTGCGCTTTCCAGCGTCTCCTTCGTGCGCGCCGAAATCACCAGATTGACCCCGGCATCGGCCAGCGCATCAGCGCACCCGCGCCCCAAACCCTTGGAGCTGGCGCAGACAATCGCCCATTTCCCACTTAGTCCCAAATCCATGTCGTCCCCCGTTGTAGCTGCTGGTGTGAAGGCCAAGACTAACCCGTACCTTGGTGCCGTCAACTGCACACAACAAGAAGAAATGCCGTGGCCTGATTCGCGATGACGTCAAAATTTGGCCACATTTTTCCAATTTTGAATATGGAATGAATTGTGCGAATTTCCCACAATACACCTATGACGGGTAAATTGTCGTCTGACTTTGCACACACGGCTTACAATGGAATGCCCCCCATAACACTGTCAACCAGAGCGAAACAATGCCTTAATTACGCCGCCTTATGGCCTGTTTTATTTGACATTTTTCAAAATTGCCTTAGTTTCGACATCAACTATGGCGGTGGGGATTGCCTAGGGCAACGTGACTGATGTGCTCGAATTGGCTTTTCCATACCCACTGGATAGTTCGAGCGGTTCAACCAATGAGCGACGGATTAAATGGCGACAGCGGTCCAAGTGACACCCTTGTCTGCAAGATATTTTCTTGCGTGGATTTCGTGGTCGTGACCGGGGTTAATGCGGGCGACGCGATCTCCACTGCATCGGACTCGTTTTTGGGCGACACATACTCTTTCGCCAATACCGCGACGCCACAGGAGATAACTGTCGGCGATATTGGCAACGGTTTCGATCTTGATTCACGGCTCACATTCATGGGGGGCGATGGTGCGATCGTCGAGGTTCTGCTTGTCAAAACTTCTGCGACTGCACCGCAGGACGCACATGACGAGTGTGAGTGCGACTATTTCCTGCCGCTCAGCCCCCTGGTTCCGGACGTCGAATATTCGCTGATCGACTGCGACGAAGACCCGGGTGAGTTTTCTTATTCCGACTATGACTGTGTCTGTTTTACTCGTGGTACGCTGATAATGATGGCGGACGGCGCTGAAAAGCTGATCGACCACCTAAGGGAAGGTGACCTTGTTATCACCAAAGATCACGGCGCCCAGCCCATTCGCTGGATCGGGGCGCGTACGGTACGGGCTTACGGGCATTTGGCACCGATCGTGATTACCAGCGGCGCGCTTGGCAATCATTCTGATCTGATCGTAAGCCAGCAACACCGCATCATGTTGTCGGATTGGCGTGCCGAGGTCATGCTGGGCGCACAGGAAGTTTTGGTCCGGGCCCGCGATCTGGTCAACGGCGAGACCATTTATCAGCGCGAAGGCGGGGTGGTAGAGTACTTCCACATTCTGTTTGACCGCCACGAAATTATTTTCGCCGAAGGCACGCCTTCGGAAAGCCTGCACATCAACGACGCCACGCTCGACAGTATGGCCGAGGACAGCCGCGCCGAAATCATCGAGCTGTTTCCAGAAATTTCCACCACCCCATCAGTTTCGGCTGTCGCAAGCCGAATGTCACTGAAATCCTACGAAGCTTCTGCCCTTCTCAAGCAAGTAGGATTTCAGTAACCCCCCCAGGGACCTGTGAGCGAAGATTGCTCACAGGTCCTATCCAACTTAACCCCGGCGCTTCGCGTCGGGGTTTTTTGGTGAATTCATAACCCTGCGAAACCACCCAGCTTGCCCTTTTAACGCCCCTCGCCTATATCGCCCTTCATGTTGGACCACGCCTCAAATCAGCCCGCTTTACCGCCGGAAATCGCCCGTCGCCGGACCTTTGCCATCATCAGCCACCCGGACGCCGGCAAGACCACTTTGACGGAAAAATTTCTGCTCTATGGTGGCGCAATCCAGATGGCCGGACAGGTGCGCGCCAAGGGCGAAAGCCGCCGCACGCGTTCTGACTACATGAAGATGGAACAGGATCGCGGGATTTCGGTATCCGCGTCTGCCATGTCGTTCCCCTACGCCGACTATTGGTTCAATCTGGTGGATACGCCGGGACACTCGGACTTTTCCGAAGATACCTACCGTACGCTGACGGCAGTGGACGCCGCCGTGATGGTGATCGACGGGGCCAAAGGTGTCGAAAGTCAGACGCAAAAGTTGTTCGAAGTTTGCCGTCTGCGCGATTTGCCAATTTTGACGTTTTGCAACAAGATGGACCGCGAGAGTCGCGACATATTTGAAATCATTGACGAAATTCAGGAAAACCTGGCGATCGACGTGACCCCCGCCAGTTGGCCCATTGGCGCGGGGCGTGATTTTGTCGGCTGTTACGATCTTTTGAATGATCGCCTGAACCTGATGGACCGTGCGGACCGCAACACGGTGGCGGACAGCCTGCAGATCAACGGGCTTGACGACCCGCTTTTGGCCGAACATCTTCCTGCGCCGCTGTTGGCGACCTTTCTGGAAGAGGTCGAAATGGCGCGCGAACTGTTACCTAAATTCGACCGGAACGCCATTCTCGGCGGTACGATGTCGCCGATCTGGTTTGGTTCGGCGATCAACTCGTTTGGGGTGCAGGAACTCATGGCGGGTATCGGCGATTTTGGGCCCCAACCACAGGTGCGCCCGGCGTCGCCGCGTCAGATTGCGCCGGACGAAAAAACAGTCACCGGATTTGTGTTCAAGGTTCAGGCCAACATGGACCCCAAGCACCGCGACCGCGTGGCCTTCGTCCGGTTGTGCTCGGGGCATTTCAAACGCGGTATGAAGCTGACCCATGTGCGCAGCAAAAAGCCAATGGCCGTATCCAATCCCGTGCTATTTCTGGCGTCGGACCGCGAATTGGCGCAAGAAGCCTGGGCAGGGGACATCATCGGCATTCCCAATCACGGCCAGCTGCGCATCGGTGACAGCCTGAGCGAGGGCGAAATCCTGCGTTTTACCGGTATCCCGTCCTTTGCGCCCGAACTGCTGCAAACGGTGCGCGCCGCCGACCCGATGAAAGCCAAACATCTGGACAAGGCACTGAACCAATTTGCCGAAGAAGGCGCGGCCAAACTGTTCAAACCCATGATCGGATCGGGTTGGATTATCGGTGTTGTCGGCGCATTGCAATTCGAAGTGCTCGCCAGCCGGATAGAACAGGAATACAATCTGCCAGTACGGTTTGAACCAACACAGTTCAATTCGGCCCGTTGGGTATCTGGTGCTGCCGACGTCGTTGATAAATTTGTCGAATCCAACAAAGGACACATGTCGTCAGACCACGACGGCGATCCGGTGTATCTGACGCGCATTCAATGGGACATCGACCGCGTAGAACGCGATTTCCCCGAATTGACGCTTAGCGCCACCAAAGAAATGATGGCATGATGCCAAAGCCTTGGCGTTGAAGTCGCGACGGAAATATCTGCACCATGCGTTGAATATCTGTTATTGCAACACACAGAGGTGCCCATGCCGCATTTTTCATCATTAAATACCATTCCATCAAATCATCGACAAAGAACGGGCACAAACGCGCCCAATAAAGAACCACGGCACGATTTTCGCGCCCGTCCCAAATCTGAAAATCTGACAAATACATTGATGTCGCGCCGATTGTTTGGTCTGTCGCTGGCGTGTAGTTTCGCTTTGCCTGCACCAGCGATGGCACGGGCCCGTGTTTTGCGCGATCTTGCCTATGGTCCAGCGCCGCGCCAGACGCTGGATATCTACCTGCCCGCCGCACCGCAGAACGCACCGGTTCTGATCATGGTTCATGGTGGAGGCTGGGCGATTGGCGATAAGTCCCACAAAGCCGTGTGGCGGGAAAAACAACGCCACTGGGGCAAAAAGGGATGGATTTTCGCATCGGTCAACTACCGCATGGTGCCCGAAGCAAACCCGCTGGAACAGGCCCGCGACGTCGCGCGCGCTATCGCCTATGTACAGGGCAACATCTCAGGATATAACGGCGATCCGACGCGTATTGTTGTCATGGGGCACTCGGCCGGGGCGCATCTGGTATCTCTTTTGGCCGCCGATCCGGGGCTGGCGGCCCGCGAAGGCGCCGGTCGCTGGCGCGCCACGGTTTCGCTTGATACAGCTGCCTATGACGTTGAAAACATCATGAATTCATCACCCAGCCGCCTTTATCGAAATGCCTTTGGTGCCGACCCGATTCTGTGGCGTGCGACCTCGCCCATGGCGCGCCTGGAGCCGGGTGCCCCGGATTTTCTTCTAGTCTGTTCGACCCGACGCGCCAATGCCTGTCCGGCAGCGCGCGCCTTTGCGATGGCTTTGACGCAGGTCGGGACCGGTGCTTTGATTCTGCCCGTGGATTTGTCTCATGGTCAGGTCAATTCCAGTCTTGGCCGGGCCGGTCGCTACACCACTGCGGTCGACCGCTTTTTGCAACCATTGATTTAAGCAGTCCCAAGACTATTTTCCCGCGGGCACGGGGTTGGGGCGCGGCGGCGCGTTCGACGGTTGCACACGCAAACGCGCACGGCGGTTCGAAAGCCGCCTAAAGCGCGGGGCAAAAAACATATAAAGGCCCGACAATCCGAATATGACCATGGCCGCGCCAGTAATATCCGCCAGCCAGGTCCCAAACGTGCGATCCACCCAACCACGGGTGTGGAGCGTTTTGAAAATTCTTCCCCAGTAAATCTTTTTGGTCAGGGCATTATGATCTGGATCATACGTAATGCGCGTGAACGCCGTACGCACCCAATAGTGCCCGGTCGCCTTGACCACAATGATACGACCGCTGTCCTTTTTGAACTCGAACGATTTTCGTTTGTTGTATTTCTTTTCCTTGGTCGATTTGATGCCCTCATCGGGCCAGTATATGTCTGCAATAGCGCGCGCCGCGTCGCGATCGACGGGATGAGGTGACGGCCATTGGTCGAATTGGGCCTCGTCGTAACTGCCGTTGGGCAAAAGCCGGTATATCTGCCGTCCGTGGTTCAAATAGATGCCGGTCAACCCGATGATCACGATCAGCGGCAGAACGATAATCCCCAGCCACGAATGTATTTTGCGAAAAAGTCTTTCAAGACTAAACGGTCTTTTGCTGCTCATTTTGCGTTCCGCTTTTTTACGGTGCGTTATACCGATATTCCGTTGTTTATCCAATTAAAAAGCTTTCAGTCGGGATGTCAGCAGCCGACATTATTGGTATTCTAGCCGAATATAAACAGATCCGCATTTATTTCATTTAAGGTTACGCCGCGCAATTCGATATAAATATCGGAAACCTCAAAATTGCCCGACAGCCAGGTAATCGTTACGTCTCCATCTGGTTGTTCCGAAATAACAAGGTCGGTCATGGTCAACCCCTTGATTTCGGAAAAATCCATCTTGTCGTGCAGCACGTCAAAGTCTTCGACGATATCAAAGGTGTCGCCACCGCCAAGACCGTAAAGCAATTTGCTGTCGTTTTCTTTGTAAATCAACACGTCATTGCCGTCGCCGGTCCAGATAAAATTTGTGCCTGCATCGCCGTAGATCAAATCGCTTTTATCTGTGCCGAAAATGACTTCGTTCAGCGATCCCGTATAGCCGCCAGCGTAATTGCGGTCGTCGCCGATGGCAGTCTTGGCACCATCGAGAACGACAAATTGCACGGGTTGCCAGTACCCCGCCGAAAAAATAATTTTTTCGACAAAATATTTGCCGGTTTTGGCGTGAAACATATTCTTGACCGTCAGGGTTGACGCACCGCCGTCGGCCGTCATCACCATATCCGCACCCACCCGCGCAAATGACAGCCGCGATGTCGCGGTGCCAAGGCTGCCCGACGACGGACCGTAAAACCCGCGCAACACGATACTATCGTACTCGTTCCACTGTGCCTTGCTGCCGTTGTCTACGATGATGTCGTGGCCCCAGCCCGCGGTGAACTGGTAATTGTCGCCACCCCGTCCGCCTGACAGCTTGTCGTTGCCGTCGCCGCCGATCAGCACATCGTTGCCATTCCCACCGCGAATAAGATCGTCGCCCTCGTCACCACTCAGATAGTCGGAATCATCGCCGCCATTGATCCGGTCATTGCCTAAACCGCCTTCGATCCAATCGGCTCCCGCGTCGCCAAGAATTTTGTCACCGCCGCGTTCGCCAAATATCCGGTCACTACCGGCCCCGCCCAATATTTTGTCGCGTCCGTTACCGCCAAAAGCGATGTCATTGCCGTTCCCAAGTGACAACCTGTCGTTGCCACCGTTTCCGAATACCCAGTCGTTTCCGTCAAGCCCCTGAAAATCGTCGGCACCGTTTGTGCCCGCCATTATATCTTCGCCAAAGGTGCCAATGCTGCCGGTCACCAATGCATAGGTCACCCCGTCGGCCACCAGATATTCGATCTCGCCGTCGCCGTACTGATCTTTGATTTCTATGTGATACTCTGGGCGACCGGGCTTGCGAAACCTCGATGGACGCCCGGGCGTGTCTATAATGAGGTCATCACCAACGCGAATGGCGCGCGCCCAACCCTGATACCCAAGTGAAGCAGAGTAATACAAAGCGCCCACGTTGGTGATCGTGTCGACGGCATCGTCCGCGCCCCGATCATCGATCAGAAAATTGCGAAAAGTCGAAGTATTGATATAACCACGCAAGTCATAAGTGTCGGCTCCCGCGCCGCCAATCAGGGTGTCACCGGCGATCAGTGTGCTGCCATAAGAGGTCAGAATATCGTTACCCGCGGTCCCGAACAAAGTGTCGGTACCCGTCGTGCCAAATATTGACGCCATAATTCACCACTTTTTAGACTGGTCAAGAATTCCCGAATTTTGATCTGTCGGCCGCTTATGTCGGTCGCAAACCGGATAATCTATTGCGCTCAAGTTTATTTCCGACATTTATATCGAAAGTTTATGCAAATTGGGGGCCGGGACAAACCGCGAAACCGTGCAAAAAAGTCACGCTTTTGCGTGCCAGGGCGAATTTTTGTTAACCAAAGCGAAACAATGACGCAGTGCGCTCAACATTGGTCAATTTTTTGTTTGTCACATTGACCAAAGACACAGATTTGATTAGGAAACACCGGCACGATGAGCCAGCCAATAAGGGCTGCGCGGCCGCGGAGATCTTGCGGCAGAATATAGCCGCAACGAACGGACTCGAATGACAAAATTCACCGATTTGAAACTGGACCAAAAGGTCCTTCAAGCCGTCGAAGAGGCGGGCTACGAAACTCCGACACCGATACAGGCACAGGCCATCCCATTCGCGCTTGAAGGTCGCGACGTTCTGGGAATCGCTCAGACCGGCACCGGCAAGACCGCGTCGTTCACGCTGCCGATGATCACGCATTTGTCCAAGGGACGCGCGCGGGCACGTATGCCGCGGTCCCTTGTGCTCGCGCCGACGCGCGAGTTGGCAGCGCAGGTCGCTGAGAATTTTGAAACCTATGCCAAGCACACGCGCCTTTCCATGGCCCTGCTGATTGGTGGCGTGTCGTTCAAAGATCAGGACCGGCTTATCGACCGTGGCGTTGATGTTCTGATTGCCACGCCGGGTCGCTTGCTTGATCATTTCGAACGCGGCAAACTGATGCTGACGGGCGTACAGATCATGGTGGTGGACGAGGCCGATCGTATGCTCGACATGGGGTTCATCCCGGATATCGAACGCATTTTCAAGCTCACGCCATTTACCCGCCAGACGTTGTTTTTCTCGGCGACCATGGCCCCGGAAATCACCCGCATCACTCAGGAATTTCTGCACAATCCCGAACGGGTCGAAGTGGCGCGGCAGGCGACCACCTCGGACACCATTAAACAGGCGGTCTGTATGATTTCCGCCAGCCGCAAAGATCGCGCCAGTCAGGCCAAACGTGACGCGCTGCGTGCCATTATCGCTGACCCGGCGCAGAACGTGCAAAACGGTATCGTGTTTTGCAACCGCAAAATTGATGTGGACATTGTTGCCAAGTCAATGAAAAAGCACAAACTTAATGCATCACCCATTCACGGCGATCTGGACCAGTCTGTGCGCACGCGGACGCTCAACGGATTTCGCGACGGCGACATACAGTTTCTGATCGCCTCGGATGTGGCGGCGCGCGGGCTGGACATTCCCAATGTCAGCCACGTGTTCAATTTCGACGTGCCCATTCATTCCGAAGACTATGTCCACCGCGTTGGCCGCACCGGTCGCGCTGGACGCGAAGGGACCGCCATCACGCTGTGTTTACCGGCAGACGACAAATACCTTGCTGCCATCGAGTCGCTGGTGAAACAGACGATCCCCCGCATGGAGTTGCCCGGTGTTGCCGGAAAAGCACCGCGCGGCAGCAAAACAACCACAGCAAAAAAAGACGCGTCGGTCGGTGACACGGTGGCCACAGCAAAAGACTCCAAATCCGAATCCACGGCCGCGGCACCAAAACCCGATAAAACACAAAAGAAGCCCGCCAAATCCGCATCCAAACCACGCGAAAACAGCGCTGGTAAAAAACGCGGAAATAATACGGGCGTGGTCGGTATGGGCGATCACATGCCCGCGTTTTTACAACGCGGCATGTCCAGCTGATCAGGCTTCTTCCAGCCGATTGATCATCACCTGAACTTCGGGTTTGCGGCCAATGAATTCGCTGGCGATCTGACGCACCGATTTACGGACCACCAGCTCCAGCGCCTCGTCGGACAGCATGGTTTTCGCGCCCGCACGACCCAGCTGATACTCAACGCCCTCTTCCATCAACGCGGTCAATGACAGATCGGCGCGGGCCTCGGGCAGGCCACGGATTTCCACCCAGACGCCACCCAATGGTTCGTCGTCTTCGTCGATAATGATGCCGACAATTACCAGCCCGTTCAATGCCATGCGAATGCGTTCGCGGACGACACCGTCCATGGCGCCGATCAAAATATCGCCGTCCAGATAGGTGCGCCCGGTCTCGACGTGTTCGATTACCTTGGGCTTTTTACCGCTCAAATCCAGCATCGTGCCATTCGGCGCGACAATCGAGGCCAGCCCGCCATCGGCGGCCAGCTTGGCGTGTTCGCGTAAATGCCGGTGCTCGCCGTGCATAGGGATCAGCATTTTGGGTTTCAGCAGCCGGTGGATTTCCTGCAAATCAGGGCGGTTGGCATGGCCCGATACATGATACAGCCCGCTGTCGTCCTCGACCACGTCAACACCCAACTCGCTGTATTTGTTCATGATTTTGGCAACGCCCACTTCGTTTCCCGGG
>Ga0114932_10002669_pt1 | contig 18479 bp, 16 predicted proteins | sample 2SBtaG_2_FD_87286 | JGI IMG/M metagenome (GOLD analysis project Ga0114932, IMG submission 87286) | Deep subsurface microbial communities from Kolumbo volcano to uncover new lineages of life (NeLLi) - 2SBTROV12_ACTIVE470 metaG | ecosystem: Environmental > Aquatic > Marine > Volcanic ... | reverse complement strand
GTTCCATCCGGTGAAATTTTCTATATAAAAAATGCCGCGCCTCACTCCGGGAAAGAAATGAAGACTGCGGAATGTGAACACCGTTGTTAATGATGTGGATTTTCTTTTTAGGCATGATGCCGTGCTCGTATGCAAGGTCCTTATCAACACGTGATAGCACGATGATAGCATCCTTCATACTGCTTGTAACACGTTCAGCCCACACATAAAACCACTTTTTGAACGCTGAAATCTTTTCAGTGAATACCCATCCATGTGCAGTATAGACTACACGAGGGCGATAGCCTGTCTTTTTCGATGCACGAGATACGTAGGCTGCTGCAATCGAGCCGAGGACGCTCATCTTAGAAGCGTGGAGATGAATCAAGTCAGGTTTAACACGTCGAATGACGCGAACGAGTTCTCTTAATCCGAGTGGATCATAGAGTGGAGAAATGGACCGGACAATATGCTTCAGCTCAATAACTTCAATACCTTCATGAGCAGCGCGGACCAGTAGTTCCTTTGATGTCGCGATTTGTCCGCTCGCAATAATCGTTCGGTAGCGATCGGACAATCCCTTGGCAACATCAAAAACATACTTCTGTGCACCACCATACTCAGCCTGGGTGATGATGTGAAGTACAACTGGTTTTCCTCCTTTCTCATTCATACGTTTCTAGTTGAGATCATGGTAGGCGAGTTCTGGTGTTGAAACTACTTTCTTCTCAGTGGTGGCTTCTTCTTCCTTCTTGAACTCTCGTGCCCACGCGATGGCGTTTGAGATTCCCTTGCGTAAGTTTGTCGTTGGTTCAAATCCGAGTAACTCTCGAGCCGCAGTAATGTCTGCGACGTAGTATGTGATTTCTCCGGGTCGAGTCGGTTCAATGATCGGGTCAATCTTAATGCCTAGTTCCTCAGCAATAAAGTCTGCCATGTCAACGAGTGAGTGCCCTTCACCACATGCTAAATTGATTGTCTTATTTTCGACACGCTTAGAAACCAACGCATCAATACCCCTAACTAATCCCTGAACGGTGTCATCAACATATGTGAAGTCCAACATTTTATCTCCACCAAAAATCGTAATCTGTTCACCCTTGCCAATCTTATCAATGAAGAGAGGGATGACGCGCTCCATGCGCTCGAGATCATTATCGAAGCGCCCGTATACATTTGAAAAACGAAATACGATATATGGAATGTCGTAGCATTGTGCGTAAGAGTAGATCAACGATTCACCAGAAACCTTACTCGCAGAATACGTACTCTCAGTATACACAAAATTCGCTGCGGGCTCTTTGATTTCTGTGCGTGATGTGTCGAAGCGGTTGATGTCTCCGTATACCTCTCGTGAGCTTCCAAAAATGATGGGTACATTATTTGCACGACAGTATTCCAATACATTAAAAGTTAGGATGATATTGTCCAGTGCACGTTGAGGATCCTCGACTAATTCGTGTACTTTCGCATTTGCTGCAAGGTGAACCACGACATCAGGTTTTGGGTAGCTTGCTGCTCCAATTCCACCAGAAAAACTATGAAATCGCTGTGATAGATCTTGTAGTAGTGTGGGGATACGGTCAGTCCACGTATTTACACGCTTATCAACCCCAAACACACGATCTCCACGATCGAGCAATTTTAAACCTAAATTTGTACCAATTTCGCCACTAGAGCCGGTAATAAGAATATTCATATGTAGAGATTGACTTTCAACTAAGTTTACACCATAATACTGGGGAATTGGAATTCATGCAAGAAATCCCACATCTGCGTTATGGCCAAAAAACAAGTACATATAGCCATTTTATCAACGTTCTTCGATCCCTTTATGTCAGGGGCGGAAATGTGCGTTGAACAGATTGTAAACCGTCTGGGTCGTAAAGATTCCCATGCATTTACTATTATTACGGCTCGTCTGTCAAGGGATCTGCCGCGTCTGGAAAATCGGGGGCGGTATCTTATCCTACGTGTAGGACTAGGGTTTCGTTTCGATAAGTGGTTGTTTCCATTTCTTGCACCACTTAAGGTGTTCATGCTGAAACCAGATGTAGTCCATGCAGTCATGGAAAGTTATGCTGCGATAGCTCTGTGGTTCGTTGGTATTATCAAGCCACGATCACGCCGAGTGCTTACATTGCAGAGTGGAGATCTTGACGATAAAGCAGCGAAGGGGATTATCCCAGAATTTCTTTGGAAAAAAATTCACAACACGCCGAGTCGGGTAACGGCGATTTCGCATTTTTTACACGCACGAGCATTTGAGCTTGGAGCATCTCACATTTCGATTATTCCAAATGGTGTAGAGCTTTCAAAATTAAAGTACATCACAAAAAACAATGAGGAGCAGGAAAAGCAACATAACAATGTTGTAGCAGTTGCTCGATTGTCACCAGAGAAGGGAATAGTGGATCTCGTGCAAGCATTTAAGAAAGTGTTAGAGGAGATTCCAGATGCGACACTGGATTTGGTTGGAGATGGACCGCAGCGCACAGAAACAGAAGCACTCATAAACGAGTTAGGACTGCAGAGCAAAGTGACGCTACATGGTCGTCTTCCTCATGAAGAGGCGATGTCTGTGCTTTCTCAGGCAACAGTCAGTGTTCTTCCGTCACACGGAGAAGGTCTTGGTATCGCAGCACTTGAGGCGTTTGCTATGGGTGTGCCTGTGGTCGCAAGTAATGTAGGTGGAATTCCTGATGTAGTGATTCATGAGCGTACAGGCTTGTTGTGTCCAGCGAAAGATTCGGATGCATTTGCAGATGCAATCATGCGGATGTGTGAGGAATCTCAGCTACGAAAAAAATGTATAGAGAACGCATCGACGTTAATTGAAAATTACGAATGGTCAGCAGTTACAAAGCAATACAGAGATATTTATGCAGATGTAATGAAACCCCGCATTCTGATGGCCACAGGAATATTCCCGCCAGATCCAGGAGGGCCAGCAACATATGTACAAGCTCTTGCATCCGAGCTTAATGATCGAGGAATTAAAACCCATGTACTTACGTTTGGTGAGGAGCAGGGAGAGAAGATGGTGGGAAATACTTCGGTTACGTTGGTGTCTCGTGATAAACCAACAGTGCTTCGGTACTTTTCGTATATGCGTGCTCTTAAGCGAGCGATGGCTGGGTCAGATATGGTGTATGTACAGGATACAATGTCCACGGGATTTCCTGCTCGCATCGTAGGATTGTTTGTGAAGCGACCAATGATTGTGAAAGTGGTTGGAGACCCAGCATGGGAACGCGCTCGAAACATCGGGTCATGTACGGATATCCTCGATGTATTCGAAGACCACCGATACGACGTAAAATCAGAACTTGTTCGTGTACTTGCTCGTTGGGTTGCCCGAGGGGCTGGCACAGTTGTAACGCCAAGTAACTATCTTAAAAACATCATTAAAAAATGGGGGGTGGCACCAGAAAATATTGAGGTGGTGTACAACGCTGCACATCTTCCGACAAACGCGCAAGAAATCGGATCATGGCCAGACGGCCCAGTTGTTTTGTATGTAGGGAGATTGGTTCCGTGGAAGGGTGTAGATAAAATTATCAAAGTACTCAAGCCGTTGTCGAAGGAAATTGATGATATCAATTGTGTCATTGTTGGTGACGGACCAATGCGGGAAGAGCTTGAAACAATAGCGGAAAAAGAAGGTGTCAGTCACCGCGTCCATTTCATGGGAGCGCGACCGCATGCGCAGGTTGCATGGGCGATGCAGAAGTCAAAGGTATTTGTTCTGTACAGTGATTACGAAGGTCTCCCGCACGTTCTCATTGAGGCGCAGTTCTCGCATCTACCTATTGTTGCATCACGAGCTGGTGGGAATGTAGAGGTTATTGAGCATAAGAAAAGCGGGCTCTTGGTTGACTTAGAAGATAACCTTGGGCTACTCAAATCGATCAGAGTTATGGTTACACAGAATGATCTTGGGCAAACGATGGCTGCAAAAGGTCATGAGGATACCGCACGGTTTTCTCGAGCGACTATGATGGACAACACGATCAAAGTTTTACTAGACTCTTATGACGCCTCACACAATAGTCTTTGACCAAAATCCTCTGGTGTTAGGCTGTAATCAACTCAACTCTTCTCAACTAAGCTCAGGCTTATGTTTCAAAGAGTGCTCATTGATTACATCACGGACGCAGAAGATTTTAGCCGAAAGACGATGGCGTAACGCATCATTATGAACGTTCTACTTCTTAGTTTCGATCCGTACATACTCGACAAAACTTCAGAATCGTACGATCGGATGACACGCTACTCACATGACGTCGATATGCTCGGCGTTATTGTTTTATCTCGATTAGATGCAGACGTTCAAAATCACGGACCGTTCTTAGCTACAGGATTCTCAGGAAACCCAATCAGGCGTCTGATAAGGGCATACAAAACACTTGACCGATGGGTTGTACAATACAAGGTGGACATTATCAGTTCACAAGAACCATTCGAAAGTGGATGTATTGCCTGGCTTGTTGCACGGAAACACAATATCAAGTTTGAAGTCCAGCTTCATGGCGATTTTTACGGTAACTCGTTTTGGAAAAAACAGTCCCTCAAGAACAGATTTCGTGCTGTGTTGGGATTGTACATTGCGCGGCGTGCGCACGGCATTAGGGTTGTATCTGAAAGAATTAAAAAAAGTCTCGTAAGTTTGGCAGTGAAAGAAAAAAATATCTCAGTTATTCCGGTCGGAGCACAGACAAACTTACGACAATATCAATCGACGGAGGAAGGTAAGCCGTTCACTGTGCTCGTGGTATCACGCCTTACTCCAGAAAAAAACGTCACACTTATGACGCGTGCTATGCCGTACATCAAGGGTGGAATTCCACATGCGCAATGTATGGTGGTGGGAGACGGACCTCAGAAGGTGGAAGTCATGGCGAGTGCAAAGAGTCTTGGTATAGCTGAGTCTGTACATCTTCACGGGTACCGAAAGAATTTGGATCATTACTATGCATTGGCTGATGTGGTGGTTATTCCTTCATACACTGAAGGGTGGGGACGTGTGGTGATAGAAGCGATGTCGTGCAATAAACCAATAGTCATGACTGATGTGGGTGTTGCGGGAGAAATAATTAATGATGGAAAAAATGGATTGATTGTGCCAATAAATGATGCGGGAGCTCTCGCTGAGGCGGTTATTAAACTTTATAAGAACCCAACGCTGGCGCAAAGAATAGCAACACAGGCTCGCGCAGACTTCGAGAAACTACCGTCATCTCAAGAGACACAAAAGAATATGATAGATGCTTGGAAACTAATGCTTAAACCAGAACATGCGTAATGTACTCGCCATAGTCGGAACACGCTCACAGCTGATTCGGTTATCAGCACTATGTTCGTACATCAAACAAAATAGTGTAGCGATTGATCTGCAATGGGTGTATATTGGAACAGATGATGATGTGCGGAAGCTTGCTGCGGAATTGGGTATAGAAAAACCAGTTAAGGCTGCCTTTATCGATCAGACGCAGCCAGACAATGCATTTCCTCAGACCATGAGAGCATGCGAAAAAATTCTGATGGAACAAAAGCCGAGTGCGGTACTGATTATTGGTGACAGCATCACTTCATGCGCGGCAAGTTTCGCGGCCACCATTGGAAGTACGCCGACCATTAAGCTATCGGGAGGTGCACGATACCAGAGAGGTTCTGTGCGCGAAGACGCATATGCAGTATTCACTGATCACCTAGCCAACATTGTGTGCGCTGATGACGAGGAGTCATTCCAGAATCTACATACTGAAGGAAAAGAGAACTGCGTCGTCACGGGATCACTTATGATCGATGCAGCGATACAACATGAAAAGCAAGCGCAACTCGTGGGCATTCACAAAACAATGAAACTCATCCCATTTGAATACGGAATGCTAGCTGTTCATCGCTCAGAAAATATCTTGCGTCGTGAGACATCAATGGAACTATTTGGCGCAGCGTGCGAAATTCAGAACATGCTACCTCTCATTTCACCGATGCACCCGCACACAAAGAAAACTGCGCGGGCATTCGGCATGCAGTGGAACACACGGTTTGCGCCACAAGCTACACGGCGGATCTCATACAAAGAGCACGCACATCTTCTACAAAAAGCGAGGGTGGTTATAACGGACTCGACGGGAATTCAGGAGGAAGCAACAGCATTCGGAGTACCGTGCATAACAGTTATGCCAACCACAACAAAAGGATATACAATAGAGGACGGTACGAATGTATGTGTAGGAACTCAGCGTGAAGATATCGTATCGCATGCGAAGCGTGCAATGTCTGGTCGATGGAAAAGACGATCAATCACACTTCCACTTCATGACGGAGAATCTGCACAACGTACGTGTGATGGAATAGCAACATTCCTTAAATCAATATGAAATTACTGTACATAACCCACAAAATTAATGAGGACGATGACGTGTTTGCATTCACGTCTCTTTGGGTACAGGAATTTATTAAGCAGGGTTTTGATACAACAGTGATATGCTTTGAGAAGGGAACACATACAGGTGACTTCACGGTGTACTCATGTGGCAAGGAGCAGGGGAAACACAAAGTACAATCAGTCACTGAATTCTGGAGACTCATCACGACGCTTGAATATGATCGCGTGTTTGCGCACATGAACCCAAAGTTCTTGATGGCTGGTGCGTGGTACTGGCAGCTCAAGGGGATTCCGGTGTATCTGTGGTATACGCACCCCGCAATGAATGCGCCACTGCGAATGAGTCCGTGGCTGTGTAAAAGAATGTTTACGGCAACACCGACATCCATGGCAGAATTCGATGGAAATCCAAAGAAGGTGGTTATTGGTCATGGTATTGATATGGACTTTTGGGATATCGATCTCAAGGCCGCTCACGAGCGAAAACCACGACACAACTTACTGTCAGTGCATCGCATTTCAAAAACAAAGCGCATTCACGCAACAGTTGAGGCATTAGCGCGATTGCCTGAGAAATACACACTTACTATTTTCGGAAACGTAAAAGAGCCAGAATATTTTGCTGAACTACAATCTATTATTCAAAAACATAATCTCCAAAACCGAGTCAAATTCTGCTCGGCTGTAAGAATGGACGAGCTTAAAGAAATTTACAACAACTACAAAATAATGCTGAACTTTGCGGAGGGTACGATCGACAAAACTATGCTTGAGGCGATGGCAGGTGGGTGCAACACCATAACCACATCAGAAAATGCCCAGGCAATTGGTCTCTCATCATGGCCGGAAAACCTAGAGCCAGAAACGCTCGCGCAATACATTCTCAATCTGGAGCTGCAATCGCCAGAAGCAATGCGCGCAATTGTTCAACAAAAACACTCTCTACCAGCTCTCGTAGAGCATATGGATCGATACATCAAGGACGGTTCTTAGGGTTGACAAAATAGCCTTTTTTTCATATTCTGCGTGTTCAAACATATGTGTGCAATTAATGGTTTCACGTGGCAGAATCAAGATCTGGTTCTCGCCATGAATAAAAAAACACAGCACAGGGGTCCCGATGATACGGGTTCTTTTTTGGATGACGGAATCTCATTAGGACACAACAGACTGTCCATCATCGATCTGTCGCCAAACGCACATCAACCCATGAAGACTCAGGACAAGCGATTCGTTATCACCTATAACGGCGAGCTCTACAACTTCAAAGAACTCAAGAAAGAATTGATCGAAAAAGGGGTGAAATTTTATTCAGAATCAGATACCGAAGTGATTCTCAATCTTTATGCGCAAGAAGGGGAGGCGATGCTGCAAAAACTCGTCGGAATATTTGCATTCGCTATTTGGGATACACAGAAGAAAGAACTCTTTCTCGCGCGCGATCAATTTGGTATCAAGCCACTTTACTATCACTATGATGGGGCTCGTCTGATATTCTCATCAGAAGCTAAAGCACTTTTTGAGCATGGTATCTCAAGAGACGTTGATCCAATCTCACTCAACAACTATCTCAGATTTTTGTACTGCGTAGGTCCTCGTACAATGTGGTTTAATGTCAAAAAAATGCCAGCAGGATCGTATGGAATATACAAGAACGGAAAATTTCATATAAAAAAATACCTCTCGCTCGAGCAGGTTGATGTCCCAGAAAAGAAACATGAGGTCGAAGCGATGATTCGTGGGCATGTTCGAGAGGCAGTTCGCTCACAGCTTATCTCGGATCGTCCCGTCGGACTGTTTCTCTCGGGTGGACTCGATTCATCTATCATCGCAGCATTGATGGCGCAAGAAGCAACCGGAGAGATCAATTCATTCTCTGTGGGGTTTGATACAAAAATTAATCCGGAAAAATTTAATGCCGATTTAAATGTCGCGGCTAAAACAGCAAAACACTTTGGGTTCAATCATCACCCTGTCATGATTACAGCGCAAGATGTGCGAGATGATTTTGAGGACTGTATTACATCAATGGATGAGCCGGTATCTAATCCTATTCAGGTTGCGACGTATCTCATGGCAAAGCACGCAAAAAAAGATGTCGCGGTTGTGTTAGGAGGAGATGGAGGGGATGAGTTGTTTGGAGGATACGACAGATATTACTACTATCGCATGCTTGAGAAGATTCAAAAGATGTTTCCTTTTGTAAAAAATAAGAGTATTGCTTCAGCCATCGCAACTATCCTAAAGAAACCAGCGCTTGCTCGAAAGCTACAATCAGAACCAGGCCTCGATCGATTCTTCACAATGATGGCACAAAAGGAAGAACATCTGCGAACATTCGTGAAGCCGATTATCAACAACGGACTCCACACAATTCAGACATATAAACCATTCTTTGATAAACCGATGGAGGATTCAATCAACCAGATGATGTGGGCAGATACACAGACGTGGCTTGCAGATGAGTCGCTCATACGATCAGATAAACTAACAATGGCTCACGGACTAGAACAGCGAGTGCCCTTGCTGGATCCGCGCGTAGCAACGCTTGCATTCTCAATTCCTTCAAAACACAAACTCCATTCAAAAACTGAGGGAAAGAAGATCTATAAAGATGCGTTCACATCGATGCTGCCAGATTTCGTGCTCGAACAAAAAAAGCGAGGATTTTTCTCGCCTGCTGCAAAATGGATTCGAGAAGAGCCGCTGAAATCATATGTGTATGAGATTTTGTCCCCAGAATACTGTGAGCAAACGAGAGACTGGTTTAATTGGGACGAGCTCAAAAAAATGACAGACAAGCACATGGCAATAGAGGGATATGCACTCAACACGATCTGGTCAATCATGACGCTGCAGGTGTGGATGAAGAAAAATGCGTAGTGTTGCGAAAAAGTCGCAAAACCATTATTATTGCAATCTATGAAAGTATCAATCATCATCCCGTGTTATAACGAGAAAGCAACAATTCGTGAAATTGTCTCTCGTGTAAAAGCTTCTCCTATTGAAGATGAGAAGGAGATTATTATTGTTGATGATGCCTCGACTGATGGGACGCGCGAAATATTAAATCAGATGGAAAACGAGGGAATCCGCGTTGTGTATCAGGGGCAGAATCAAGGTAAGGGAGCGGCACTCCGAGCTGGCTTTGAGAGAGCTACGGGCGATATTACACTCATTCAAGATGCAGACTTGGAATATAATCCTAATGAGTATCCAAAATTACTTGCACCGATCAAGTCCGGAGATGCAGATGTTGTATATGGATCTCGATTTGTCGGATCGGGTGCACATCGCGTGGTATACTACTGGCATTCGTTAGGCAACAAATTCCTGACACTTCTTTCAAACATGTTCACTAACATCAACCTCACAGACATGGAAACGTGCTACAAGGTTTTTCGAACGCCGATTATCAAAGAAATTCTGCCACGACTTAAATCAGATCGTTTTGGATTTGAACCAGAAGTTACTGCGCGTCTTGCAAAAAAACATGTTCGGATATACGAAGTGGGTATTTCGTATCATGGCCGCACATATGAAGAGGGAAAAAAGATTGGTTGGTGGGATGGCGCGAAGGCGATTTTTTCAATTGTATATTTTAACATCACAAAATAATGGGAGTTGCATATCTTACGGCAGACGAACTTGCTGATAAAAAAGACTATATTGCCATGAAGCTGACAAAGGGTGGGTGGCTTTGCAGGGATACGTATATCCAGTCTGTCATAAAAGAACATATACATGATCGACCACACGATGCTGTCGTTGATGTTGGCTGTGGTTCAGGTGCTCTTATGATGTGGCTTCGTGAAAACAAGGTGGATGAGGTGATCGGTGTAGATATAGATACGTATGGAAAGAATGAATGGGTAAGAGAGCGTACGCGTCTTGTTGATGCGAACTCGCAGGCATGGCCTATCGAAAATGGAAAAGTTGGTGCGGTCATTGCATCGGCATTCCTCGAGCATGTTGAAAACCCATACAAATTTTTTAGAGAAGCTGCGCGAGTGTTGCCAAAAGGAGGTACGCTAATTTTCACACTGCCGAATATCGCATCATTACGCGGAAAGTTGGGGTTTCTTTTTACGAACAATCTCGTATCATATAGAAAAAATAATAATCACATTGCAGTGCTCACGAGCAACTTAATAGAGAAGGCGATGTCTGATGATTTTAGGCATGAAGGGACATACTTTTCACCTGGTTCGCTATCAGCGATACGCGGGTTACGAAAATTCAACAATAAGCTTCCACGAACACAATGGTTCGCAAATGACGTGTGTTACGTCTACAAAAAAATATGAGTACAAAATGCTCAGTTGCAATTCTAACCTTAAATAATGAAGATACAATCCGACAATGTTTAGAGTCGGTATCTTTTTGTGATGATATTGTTGTTCTGGATGGTAATAGTACAGACAAGACGTTGGAGATCGCCAAAGAGTTTGGTGCGCGCATATTTCCACAGCACGAGGGAAAGGGGAAAAATATTGAGATTGAAAACTTTACGCAGATGCGGATAAAGTCTTTCAATCTATGCAAAAATGACTGGGTATTTTTTGTGGACTCTGATGAGTACTTGGATGAGACGTTACAAAAAGAAGTGGCACAGATTGTTAAGGGGAATGACAAAATGAAAACAGGACGATTTGAACGTATTGCAGTGGTAGACGGAAAGGCGATAGACAAAGCATACTTTTATCCGGAGATGGTTGACCGATTGGTAAACCGAACCTCGGGCACGCATTGGAAAGCTGGGTCACGCGTGCATGAGTCCCTTGTGTTTCCAGAAGGTATTACTAAGACGAGGCTTAAGGGGAAGCTCATGTCGCATTGGCCTGATCTTGCAAGATGCAAAAAGAAAGACGCGCACTATCTTAGGCTCGCAAGAGAGAAGTTTATTGCAGGAGTAGATAAAACAACATGGACCTCATTTTTAAGAGGATGGTGGAAAAATACCCTACGTGCATTCAGGGTTCTTGCGTTAGCAGCATATTTACCGCTTCGATATGCCAACCAGAACGTACTTCCCTTCAGGTACCACATGAGATTTTTCTGGTATAACCTCAATCATGCATGGCATCCTGCAAAATGGAAGGCGCTCATGCACGCATCCTGGAAACGACTCCCGAAGATGCTGAAAACAATAATTGTCGCAGGGCTCATTCTCAGACTTCTGCTGTTTGCAGTCCTGATGGTCGCCCAAGGGCAAGACATTTTTGTGTATGGTCCGAATGGTGATGCTGTCGAGTACGTCACACTCGCCGAAAACATGATCCAGCATGGAGAATTTTCGCTGTCTCCTGTAGCGCCGTTTCATCCGAATGACTTCAGAACGCCGGGTTACCCAGTATTCCTTATGCTGACAGGTGGTGGTTATGGACTGTACTGGCCGGCAGTACTCGTGCAGATCATCGCATCGATGGGGCTGGTACTTATGGTGTATTTCTTTACACGAAAACACTTCAATCAAAACATTGCACTTATTGCAGCAGCGCTTACTTCGTTCGAGCCAAACATGGTTTACTGGCCTAATCAACTCATCACTGAAGCATTGTTTACTGTACTGCTTTTTGCTTGTTTCTACATTTTTATCACCTACCTCGAAACCAAAAAGCTCAGTCAGCTTGTGTGGTATGGCATCATCTTAGCTGTTGCTACATATATCAGACAGGTCTCATATGCACTGATCTTCCTCATTCCAATGTTCGGTGCAGCAGCAATACTAGTAAAGGAAAAATCGAAAGCGGTGTTACCTGCGTTCAAGACAGCAATTTTTGCTCTGATCATTCCGATGCTCATGCTTACGCCGTGGATGTATCGCAATGCGGCTGAGATTGATTCATTTTCATATGGATCATCTTTTGCGGTTAGGGGAAGTATTGGAAAATACCTTGAGGCGTATACACTTCAAAAATTCGGGGCGATTCCGGACGATGTGTATCCACAGCTCGCAGAGGTGAATGGAGATGCTGCAGCTCAAGTTATTACATCGCTCGCATTCTCAACGGTTGCAGAAGATCCCGTCACATACATGAGGATTGGGCTTTCAACACTCGTCCCGTTCTTCGCATCTGATGGGTGGTTTACGATCGCTAAAACAGTCAACCCTGCATTTGAAGTTGGCTCATTCAATAAAACATGGTCTGGTGGTGTCGGAGAGTTTAAAGCTTTGCTCGACGGATATCTTCATAGTGGCGGCATGCCATTCCTCGCTGCTAAAGCTTTGTATGCGCTGCTAGCCTTATGTACGATCCTCGGCACACTTATGAGTCTTGTTCATAGAAACGCACGGACCACAGTTCTGTTTCTGATTCTCATGACCGCTTTCTTTGCGGTCGGCTCAGGTTTGGGAAGCTATGCACGATTTCGATATCCTATAGAACCTGTGCTATTCATATTTGCAGCGGTGTTTATAGCATGGCTCATGAGCAAAAGAACCAAGCGCGCTTAGTATGAAGTCAATCTCATTTATCATTCCGGCCTACAACGAAGAAACTTCTATCATTCGTGCGATAGATGCTGTTGTTGGATATGCAACTCAGCATTGCGACGAATATGAAGTATTGGTTGTAGATGACGGAAGTACGGATAAAACGCGCGAGCTGGCCTCAGGACACGCATCATCGCATGTTCAGCTCATATCACACGCCCAGAACAAAGGGAAAGGTGCTGCGGTCAAAACAGGGGTCGAAGCATCCTCAAAAGAGTGGATTGTATTCCTGGATGCTGATCTCTCCACAAAACCTGAGGACGTTGCAGTTTTCACACAGCATACTGACGCAGATATTATTATAGGTTCGCGCGCGCTGCCAGACTCCATCCTAACAAAGCGCCAACCCAAATTACGCGAGCTGCAGGGGAGGGTATTTAACAAAGTTATTCGATACATGCTTGATATCCCATTCTACGATACTCAGTGTGGATTCAAGGCGTTTCACAAAAAAACAAAACACTTGTTTCAGGCGCTTGAAACAAGTGGTTGGGTCTTCGATGTCGAGCTACTCAAGCTCGGACAAAAAAATGGATACCTCATTCGCGAAGTACCCATCTCATGGCACGATGACCCGGACACGCGCGTAAAAGGATCAGACATTTTCAATATTCTTCGCGATCTTCACTCAATCAGAGGTCGACACAAATAAAAAAGACCGCACTATGTGCGGTCGAGTTCATTACGCAGCAGTCGCTGCAGTACAATCAGGGCAATCTATCTCCATGGCGATGCCAAGAGGCGATCTACTTGCGGGAAGGATAGAGGTCTTGCTGTCATTGCACGTTTTGCATGCGCCAGGGATCCCCGTCTCACCAGTTCCTTGGCACTGATCACAGGTTACCTCGGCGCCAATCCCTAAGCCTGTTTGCTCGGCACTCAGAATGATATTTTTTCGGCCCTCACATTTGCTACACACAGCCATGATAGAAGCTCCTATGCTATTATCTATGCAGCAGTAAGCTAGCATGTGATACGCCCGCTGTCAAGGTCTAGAACTGGTAATACAAGAATACGACTTGTGTGTAGTTCATGAGAACTAAACACGTAATCAAGAGAAAAGCGAGCGCAATGGCGGCGCTTTTTTTAGTTGAGTAGGTAATTTCGTAAGAGTTTGGAGAGAAGAGTGCGATAAGTGATGCGACAAGCATCATACCGAACAATATGATTTGAGATTCAAAATTCCACGTGCTCGGCATGGTCCAATTTCCAAACGAGAACATTGCGGAAAGCATATTCACTGAATCAGTATATGTTTCATTGCGGAAGAAGATCCATGCGAACATCACGAGGGCAAGGGTGAGGATGCGCCGGAACCAATAGTTGAGGGTATCGTACCAGGGTTTAATCAACTTAGTAATACCAAGTAGTGTGCCATGAATTGCACCCCACACAACAAAGTTCCAACTCGCACCATGCCACAGTCCACCCAGCAACATAGTCAGTCCCATATTCACAAACGTACGAACATCACCTTTGCGAGAACCTCCCAATGGAATATATAAATAGTCTTTCAGCCATGCAGACAAAGACATGTGCCATCTCCTCCAAAAATCCTGGATGTCGACGGATTTGTAAGGTGAGTGAAAGTTCTGTGGGAACTTCAAGCCAAACAAAAGTCCGAGGCCAAGTGCCATGTCAGAGTATCCCGAGAAATCAAAGTAAAGCTGAATTGTGTAACCAAGAATTGCTACCCACGCAGTCATGCTTGTGAGTACTGCGGTATCTGCGAATAACGGATTGATAAAAAATGCAACGGTATCAGCGATGATGACTTTCTTGGCCAAACCAACAATAAACATGGAAGCACCACGATGGAACATCTGTGTTCTGCCTCCGCTGTCTATGTTATCCAAATCGTCGACAATATCGGAGAAGCGAACGATCGGCCCGGCAACAAGTTGCGGGAACAGGGAGACGTAACATGCAAACTCCATGAAGTTGTTGGTTGGTTTGAGCTTCCCTCGATATACGTCGATGGTGTAGCTCATGGTTTGGAAGGTGAAGAAAGAAATTCCAACTGGCAAAATAATGTCGAGGTTTGGCAGTGTCGGTGAGAGTTGGAAGAGCCTGAATAGTGACTGCAGAGAGTCCACGGTGAAATTGAAGTACTTAAAGAAGGCAAGCATGCCAAGATTCGCAAGAAGCGATACAAAGAGGACAAGTTTTTTATTTCTACCGGTGTGCTTCGGGATTTGCCGCGCAACATAAAAATCGATCATGGTAGAAACCAATAGTAGTCCGGTAAACCGCCAATCCCAATATCCATAGAAGAGATAGCTCGCTAGCGTCAGCCAGATGTATCGAGGTTGTTTTCCTTTCAGCGCCCAAAAACCGACCCATGCGATAGGGAAGAAGACAAGTAGAAAAATGTATGAATTGAAAATCATAAGGCCTCAAATATACTGGTGGTAATCATGCGCATGTTCGCAATCCCAGCGTGTGTTGGATCGCGGAAGTTCTGTTCATCGCCACCAAACGCATCAGTCGTAGCAAAGTCATGAAACGTAACTGAAGATGGCATTTGATCCGTGAAAAATTCTCTGAGTGCATCCTCGATCGCAGTAATATTCGTATCAACCTCAAGTTGAGATCGAGTGATGTGCGGCATGGGCATCAGCACGACATCAATCTCGATACTATGGTCCATTGAATATCGAACAAGTGCACGGAATGCCTCAAGTCGATCCCAGTTGGGCTCATTGAGGCCCTCAAATAACGCTAGCGCTCTGTAGTAGTTGTCTAGAATTTTAGCCTCATCATATGGAACAAATAGGGTATCTTGCATACCGTTCGCAAAGAACGAAACGCGGTCGGTCGGCATGCTGGTGGCGCTGAAAAAAATAGAGCGTCCAATATCGCGTATGTAAGAAGCGTTTACTTTATCTTTGAGTGTCCGAGGTAGTCTCTGGATAAGTGGTGGGGCAGGATCGGCCAAGTATTTTTTGAGATGTTTGTTGTTAAGAAGTTGGGGATCGATAGGGTCGTTGTTAAATGCTCCTGCATTAAAACCAATAACGAGTCGTTCTGGAATAACCTGACGTTCTTCGATGAGAAACTTCAGAATTGCCAAGTGATCTTCAGGTCGACCGTATGAAACGGATGCATTAAAGGCGCTTTTATCGGTCAATGTAGTAATCTGCTCAGGATCCATGGTAAACACGCGAGAGGAGCCCATGACTAATATCTCTGGCTTTTCCGGGAGAGCATCAAGAAGCTCGAGCTTTTCTGTTCTGTTGGTTAGTACGATGGGAGCAATGATTCCTGTACCAAAATCCTCATGCGGGTCAACAAGAAGAATTGCAGTTAGTAATAGCGAAGCAAAAATAAAAAAAGACGCAATGAGCGTCACAAAAAAACGGCCCTCTGCTTGGGCTAATGCATAACGAAATCGTGCGTAAAATGATGTCTGGGGCATAAGGTGAGTTCGCTATTGTATGTCGCACCACATAAGCTGTCAAAGTAGTTGCTCATTGCGAATGTCCATGATAGGATATCTTTCGATTAATTAGCCTTTTTTTATGGAAAAACCGGTTTGGAAAACGCTATCTGAGGAGGTATTTTTTAAGACGCCGTGGACAACGTTCATGCACAAAGAGTTTGAGTTACCAACAGGTAAACAAGGGCATTACTGGTATGTCCACACAAAAGGATCAGCTTTTGTTATTCCATTGCTTCCAGATGGACGCGTACTCATGGGTCATCAATATCGCTACCTCGTCGACCGTATGTCATACGAATTCGCCGGTGGAAGTGTGAAAGAGGGGACAACATACGACGATGCTGCAAAAGAAGAGCTTGAAGAGGAATTGGGATATGTAGCGGATGATATGCAGCAGGTGGGAGAATTCATTCCGATGAACGGTGTGACTGATGAAGTGTGCAAGGTATATGTTGCCAAAGGACTTACTAAAAAAGAACAGAACTTGGAGGAGACAGAGCAAATCGAGGAAGTAGCATTTACTCCTCAGGAATTTGATCAGATGATCATGGAGGGAAAGGTAGATGACGGGATGACACTTGCTGCGTGGACACTCGCACGACCATACATTTCATAATGCAATAATTTAATTACGATATGGACAATCAATTTGCACCGGAGAAATATTTCGATCTGACGAACTACATGCACAAGGAACTGTTTGAGGGAGTTGAATTTGTGTGGGAGGCTTTTAATCGATCAGAAAAATACTTGGAGAAGTTGTTTTCAGAAACACCAAAGGATCAATGGATTCAAGGTGAGGTTTCTCCACAAGCGATTTTGAAAGGAGATGTTATTGTTGCTGCAGGGGCAAAAGTTGAACCGACTGCATACATCGAGGGGCCGTGTTACATTGGTCCACGCTCGATCGTTGGGACGGCAGCATACATTCGCGGACTCACTATTTTGGGGGAACGGTCAATTATCGGACATTGCACAGAAGCAAAAAATACAATCATGCTTGACTACGCAGCAGCACCACACTTCAATTTTATTGGTGACTGCATCATGGGTGCTCGATCAAACATTGGTGCGGGTGTTATTTTGGCGAACTACCGACTCGACGCAAAAGAAGTTCCAGCTGGAGATACAACAACAGGCATGGTCAAGTTTGGAGCGATTCTTGGAGATGAAGTGAAAGTTGGGTGCAACGCCGTTCTTGAGCCAGGTATGTTTATTCAGAAAGACACATGGGTTGGACCAACACAATATCTGCGACGCGGTGTATACAAGAAAGGTGAGCGTCATTCAGATGTGATTCGATTTGAAAAAGAACAACTTATGGTGGCTCGTAATAAAGAGCTCGCATAATATGCATCAACACGAACATACAAAAACACACGAAGAGTTAGGGGATGTATATGAAAAGGTACCAGCTACGTACTGGGATGATTCGTATAAAAATAATCGACTGCAAAAACTGTATTACGACATTCGATTCAAGATTATTAATGATTTGCTTGCAGACGTACCAGAGCAAGGATCTGTACTCGATGTCGGATGTGCTTCTGGTTTCTCAATAGATCATTACGCTAAAGCACGTCCAGACGTATCATATGCTGGTGCTGATGTTGCACCACATCACATTGAATACGCTCAGAAAGAGAGACCTCAACACACATTCAAAACAGGACCAGCAGAGGCACTTCCATACGAAGACAACACGTTCGATTCCGTCACCATGCTGGATGTTATCGAGCATGTCGTTGATGTAGACGCATGTCTTGCTGAAATGAAGCGTGTGCTGAAACCAGGAGGAACTGCGATTATTTTTGTCGTAGAAGAACACAACCCACTCTTTCAGGTGATCTGGTGGATATGGCTCAAAACAAAAGGAAAGGTGTGGGAAGAAGCTCATTTGCGTGAATATACAAAAGAATCACTTGCTGCAGATGTCAAAAAAGTAGGATTCACTGTAGAGGATGAACGACGTTCTCATGGGACGATGGGGCTCGCAATAAAGGCACGAAAACAATAATATGAAGATCAGCATTGTCATTCCGTGTTACAACGAGGAAGATAACATTTCTGGTCTAAAAACTATTCTCGAACCAGAGCTCAAAGCGCTGGGTGTAGATTATGAGGTGGTAGCGATTGATGATGGTAGTACTGATACAACACAGCAGCGT
>Ga0114932_10002664_pt1 | contig 18492 bp, 38 predicted proteins | sample 2SBtaG_2_FD_87286 | JGI IMG/M metagenome (GOLD analysis project Ga0114932, IMG submission 87286) | Deep subsurface microbial communities from Kolumbo volcano to uncover new lineages of life (NeLLi) - 2SBTROV12_ACTIVE470 metaG | ecosystem: Environmental > Aquatic > Marine > Volcanic ... | reverse complement strand
GCTCTGGCAACGATACTGGGAAATATTAAACAGGAAAGTAAGTTCCATTCCAACATTTGCGAGGGAGGGGCTAGAGTTCCTTACTCTGATTGCCATCGGGGTGGGTACGGACTTATTCAGTGGACCACTGAGAATCGTTATCTGGGGTTAGGTCTTTTCTGTCAGAAGTATGATTGTGACCCCAGCAGTCTAGAAGGTCAAACTCGTTACATGATTAACGAAGACATCTTCCAGAAGTATCTTCCTATGTTTGAGGGCGGTGGACAAACTGTCCGACAGTATATGGTTCCAGCCTACTACTGGTTAGGATGGGGTATCAAGGGCAATCGAGAAATTTACTCTTATAACTACTCAAAGAAACTGGTGTTAGTATGATTAAGACTCTTACAGACGCTCTCAAGGACATTCTAGGACCTAAATCTGACAAGATTGAATGTGCTATTGACGAGAATATTATTGATTGTGACAAACTAGAAGCACCTGTTCAAGAGTGTGGTCCTGGACATTTTACCCAAGGGTATGGATCGTATGTTGGTGTCCCTGCCCCTAGAGTCCTTAAAGATGATGAGTGGTTCGGTCCTGCTCCTGTCTCTGATGCCAATCAAGATTATATGGAGCAAGAAACTCACATTAAACAGCAGCAGCACCAAGAAACTTATTCTATTGAACCTGAGGACATTCATCAGGTAATGTATGAAATGGCAACCAAGAGTGGTGCCACAACTGTTCAACTTGATCCCATTGGTGGATCCGAAAACTTTCAAGGCGGTTCAGAAAATGTCCATCGATGATTGGCGCTACAGTGATCAGAAAATGAAGGTTAGAGAGCAAGCACTCAAAGTTTTACTCTCTAAGTTTGGTGGTCAAATGGAGGGAGCACGTCCTAAATACTCCAGTCAATCAATCTATGAGTGTGCTCAAGACTGGGTATCTCAGGGTAACATGCACACTGCGGGTATTGTAAAGTATTACGAGGCTTATTATGCAAAAAGTAATTAACGTTTTGGCAGTTCTATCATTTGTGGGAACTGCTGGTATTATTGGTGGTGGATATTATCTGTATACACAGAAAGATCCTATCATCGGAGGTATGAAAGAAAAAATTATCACGGCAGCAACAGAGGCAATCGCAGAAGCACTTCCTGGTATGTTAGACGCTTCTATGCCTGAACTTCCTAGTGCCACTGGTGGTGCTATTCCTGCTGTTCCCTCTACTACTGGTCCTGCTATTCCCTTCTGATGAAAAAAATTATTATGAGTTTGCTGGCAGCAGCATCAATTGCTGCTCCTGTGCTTGCTGACCCGATCAAACAGGATGAATACTATAGTAATCATTCTATGGGGTGCATGTTACTTAGAGAGTGTGCCGATGGAGTCAAACAAGTCTTTAGTCTTCTGGATATTTCTAGTGAGTATCCCAATACTGATGATTTTTATTCTATTGCTAACGAGTTCAACTCTATGCTTGTCTCCCTTAACCAGGTCGGAGTTAACGTGTTTTTAGCAGAAGAAAAATATTTTCCTGTCGGACATCGTGGAGTTTATCATACTGTAGGCAATAACTTCTTCCTCAATAAAACTTTCATGAAGCGTCCTCATGTGCTCATGAGTGTGATGCGTCATGAAGGATGGCACGCTGCTCAGGACTGCATGGCAGGCACGATTAAGAACAACATGATTGCCATTATCATGCCTGAGGAAGATGTTCCCGAGATGTGGCAAGAGATGGCACGGAGGGCATATGCGACTATGCCTGCTGCTATCCCCTGGGAGAAAGAAGCAACCTGGGCAGGTAAGACTGAGGGAATGACAATGAAAGCACTGCAGTCTTGTGCTGATGGTACGATGTGGAATGACTATGAACCCACACCTATGACCCGTGAATGGTTGGTTGAAAACGGATACCTTTCTAAATAGAGTTGCCTTGCCACTCTACTAATGGCAGATATCAAGCCCAAAGTAGAGAAGGAAGACCATGGTGAAGATAAAAGTGAAGTTCTTGGTAATTTAGTGAAAGTCGTAGTACTTATTTGGTCTGCCTCTCTTCTCACATTTAGTTACGTTAGACTTCCTAACGGTCAAAAGATTTTAGATTTCGATCCCACATTTATAGCCTCGGTGTTCTCTGGATCTTTAGCTGCCTTCGGTCTCAGTCCTGCTAAGTCGGGTGGTAATGGAAACGGAAATTCAAAACCAGCAAAGAAAGAAGAACCTCATGTTGCACCTGCTATTGAACCTAAGAGGTAATCATGTCACGTATCAAATGGGCTGCTATTAGTATTGGTGGTGTTGTTGCTGTTGCACACATCGGTGTCTTAGGGCATTTAACTGAACGACCACCCGAACCCGAACCCGAACCTGTTGTTCAGGTCCCTACTATTAACATCCCACATGGTCCATATACTTCTTACTCGATTACTGCAGGTAAGGAAGGGTATATGATAGAATATAAAGCAAATGATCCTAAAGTATTAGAGTCATCAAGATCCCTTAATCTTGACAAAGACAAGAGAGGTTTTTTTGGTGGTGGATCTGAAAAGAGAAGTGAATATCGTCATGATCAATACACGATGGAAGGCACCCGTAATATGGGAGGTGCTGGAACGCTAGCAGAGGGAAAGTCTGCAAAAGACGTAGAGTGTATCGTGGCGGACGCTGGCGCACGATCTCAAGGTGCGATGGCAGGAACCGCAATTAGCACAGGTCTTCTTGCTCCTGCAGTCATGAACATTCCTTATGTTGGATGGTTGGCAGCGGGATGGGTTAGTCTTCTAGGTCAATCTGCAGGAGAAGCACTTGGGTCTGAAGTTGGGTCCGTATTTAATGATTGCTAATGAACTTATTTTTGAGACCTTTACATGATATAAGTGACCCAACTTGGAGTGTAATTATCTCTATTATAATACTTTTATTGGGTGTGACATACTATATTGTCTATATAATGCGTATGGCTTTTGATGAAATGAACGATGAGCGACCTGACGAATAAAGATTCAGAACAAGATGCCAAACTTGCTGTATTAGAAAGTAAGATTGAAAGTTATCGCGAACGTATTATTGCTCTTGAAGAAGAAACAAAAGATGTTTCTGTAATTGATAGTACGTTAGAGAACGCGATTCGTCGAATTGAAATGGTTCATCAACGTATCGATAGAACAGAAGAAAAACTTAAACAAGTTGAACAAAAAGTTCTAGAAAATAAGATTTGGATTCAGAGAGCATCTGCTGTTATTGGTGCAGTGGTAACTCTTATTGGTATTATCGTTGCGATGCCACAAGACGCAGATTCAAAGGAGATCGATTATGGGCGCTATGATTCCACCGAGCAGGAAGTCGTGTTACAACTTCCGAGTAGTTGAGATTAATAGAGTTGTCGATGGAGACACGATTGATGTCACTATTGATCTTGGATTTGATCTTTATAAAAAGGAAAGAGTAAGAGTTGCTGGTGTTGATACACCTGAGAAACGTACCCGTAACCTAGAGGAGAAAGCCCTTGGAATCGACGCAACTAACTGGCTCAAAGAAAAACTGGAAGGTGCTGTGGCTGGTGATGATGACCTTGTTATTAGGACTGAACTTGTTGGTGGCGTCGGCAAGTACGGTCGTCTTCTGGGGTGGTTATACATTGGGGACGGGGATCTGTCGCTCAACGAACAAATGATTACTGAAGGATATGCTTGGGAATATGATGGTGGCACCAAGAAAAAAGATTTTGAGGAGTTAAGAGAAATCAGAAGGACATACGGCACCTTGATTGAATAATGCCTATTCCTGATATTCGACTCAATGATATAAGAATACGTGACGTTGTAATCTATGATGTACCAGAGTGGTTATCATCAGATCCACCCATGGCATTACCTGCTGCGCCTCCTGTTACCATGGAGGTGGGAACTCCTATTGTCAATATTCCTGGATGCGTTGAGGCACACAAAGACAATCAGGAAAATGTAAATTTAAAAGAAGAAGATGATAAGGGCATAATGACTTTGTGTGATGCAGGCACACCATATTACACTGCTATTGATTATGATAGAAATCAAATTGTATTAGAACAGGAACCACCAGAACCACCCGTATATAAACCACCACCAAAACCAGAACCACCAGAGACAAAAACTCCAGGAGTTCCTAAGACACCAGAGGTAGAGATTCCTCAGTGTCCTACTAGAGCACAAGAATTAAAAAACCCCATAGGAAAAATCCTAGAGGGTAATAAAAAGATTACTGGTTATGAGTTAGTTGGAAAAGAATGTATAGAAGTTACTGACCAATTAGAGATAACTGATCAAATCATTTCTAATATTCCTAATGCTGGTGCTGTGACTGCTACGGCTTCGATTGCAGTGGTTGCCACGACTTCGGCACTGCTCGCAAAACCTCTTGCTGATCTTTTGTTAAGAGTGGTGAAACCTGCTGTGAAGAAAGTCCTGAAGAAGGTTGCGACCTTACGGGGTAAGAAGATCCCGCCACAGTCCGTCTCTGAGAAGATTGCTGAGCAGCGCCAGAGGAACCAGGCTGTGAAGGCACTGAGGTCGGTGAGACCGTTGAAGAAATAGGTGGAATAGTGTGACGATGTGGTTTAATGTGAGTTACATTTTGAACCACCACATCAGCACATATTTTTCTATAAGGACTTCTGGGATGGAAGCGAATTCCTTTTTGCAATAATTCTCCACAATTTTTAAGTCTTGCAAGTTCAAAATCTAATCGTTTGTTAGCAAGTAGTTGACCTTGTAAAGCAATCTGAGTTTCTGCTGCTTGTTTACAACGCTCTTGTAATCCACCATCAAGAGGTAAAGACAGTGTTGCAGAGAGACCAATACTGGTACTGTAGTTTCTTGTCATACCAGTTCTAACTGGTTTCTGCCAGAGTTGTGATCCTGGATTATCGGGAACACCATCCCCTTGCATTTCCATGATAGTGATAGTCATATCTTGACCATCTTCATACGCTCTGACTACATCACCATCAGTGTTGGTGTAAGTTCTATCATCATACCAAGTCTCCCAAGGCCAGTTCTTGACATTCTTGGTGACCTCTACCATGCGACCCTCAAAATCTCTTGCATCATATTGAGGTTCCATGTAATGAGTTTCAAATGGGTCCTTATCATTACGAGCGTGTGTAATGTAAGGTGTGAAGTTAGCAGTTGGTCCTTGACAACTGATTCCGTTTCCGTATGTGTTAGTAATATATGGACCTTGTAAAACCTGAATAGCCTGGTTGGTCACCGAGCCTGAACTGTTTGCGATTGGATTAGCAGTCGCAGAAACACCTCCCACATCAGCAGCACTGACGGGAGATGCGATTAACAACCCGATTATTGGGTAAAGATACTTGTGGTATCCGTTACGCTTATAACCTCTGTTGTTCTTTGAATCACAGTTTGGTTCGTCATTCCTGGACCTTGATAAGTCTGGGTAAACTGGAATGCTTCCCCTGGATTTGTTATAGTGAAGTTGGAGTTGGAGAAGTCTAGTCCAGTTGCTGAACTTGTTACTTGTCCTTCTATTCCTCCGAGAGGAGTCACATTCACGCTGTTTGTTACGGTTGGGGGAAGCAGTGACGCTCCGTTGTTGGACACGTTTGTCCCCGAAACTGAATATTGCCATCCTGTTGCATAGTCTATAGAGTTGATTGTCTCAGTTTGCTTAGAAGTCGTTTCAGTGTGGCTGGTCATCGAACCTTGTGTGAAGTTCGGGACCACCGGGACTGCTCCAGCAGATTGGACCAGTCCGTGAATAACTCCAAGAATCAATCCGAGACCGATTGCTTCTTGTAGTTTAGTCATCAGTCGATTACCGTAATTTCACTTACGAATTGGCCGACGGCAGTAGATCCAGCTCCACCAGCCGTGATGCTAACAGCACCGTCAGTTCCGATAGTACCTGCCAGACTGCCAGCAGTTCCAGCGGTGTAAGAGGTCTGACTGGAAAAGTTACCAACCTCACCTACAGTAGGAGCTGCAGTTGGAACAGCATCACCTTGTAGGAATGAAGAACTAAAGGAAAATGCTTCTCCTGCAGTTGCTTGAGTTACAGAGATTGTACCAGGGTCATAGATGCCACTGGAAAAAGTTCCTGCAGAAACAGTTCCTGCTGTGGTTCCGTCTGTAGTATTTACGTTCGATCCAGATACGCTGTATTGGGAACCCAAGCGAGTTGCGGTGGTTCTTGCACTATCTACAGTTAACTGGACACTCGAACTCATCTTATGAACCAGACCCCCTGCATTTGCTGCAGGTGCTGCCATCAAAATCATGATTAAGGGAAGAAATCTTCGCATACCTGTCACCCTGATTTAGGACTGTATTTATTTAGAGGTAGATTTTTTTTGATGTGTGAATAAAGTGTTACTTGGTACAGAGCGATACTGTTTAGGGGTTGACAGATAGGGAAAACCGTCTTAATATAAATACATGGAAGGGTGAGGGTTTCCTCACCATCCACACACGCCTGACCGAGACTAAACAGCGTGTCTAAAAAACAGTCTTTCATACCCTCCTCTAAGGGTGAGGAGGGAATAGTAACTCCACCATTTCCCTGATGGTCTTACTTTTTTGTTCAAAACAATGGCTTCAACTCTTTCAAGACAACAAACCTCTTCGTGGGACAATTTCTGCGAGTGGGTAACTTCTACCAATAACCGCCTCTATGTCGGTTGGTTCGGCGTACTGATGATTCCAACTCTGTTGGCAGCAACCATCTGTTTCGTCGTAGCATTCGTCGCTGCCCCTCCTGTGGACATCGATGGTATCCGTGAACCAGTCGCTGGTTCACTCATGTACGGTAACAACATCATCTCCGGTGCAGTTGTTCCCTCTTCCAACGCAATTGGACTCCACTTCTATCCCATCTGGGAAGCCGCATCGCTCGACGAGTGGCTGTATAACGGTGGTCCTTTCCAACTCGTAGTCTTCCACTTCCTGATCGGTATCTATGCATACATGGGTCGTGAGTGGGAACTGTCCTATCGCCTGGGTATGAGACCCTGGATCTGTGTTGCTTATTCTGCGCCTGTTGCTGCTGCGAGTGCAGTGTTCCTCGTCTACCCATTTGGACAAGGTTCTTTCTCAGACGCAATGCCTCTTGGCATCTCTGGTACTTTCAACTACATGCTTGTCTTCCAGGCAGAGCACAACATCCTGATGCACCCCTTCCATATGCTGGGAGTCGCAGGTGTCTTCGGTGGTTCCCTGTTCTCCGCAATGCACGGTTCTCTGGTCACCTCTTCGCTGGTTCGTGAAACCACTGAAACTGAGTCCCAGAACTATGGTTACAAGTTCGGTCAAGAAGAAGAGACCTACAACATCGTCGCCGCTCATGGTTACTTCGGTCGTCTTATCTTCCAGTATGCATCCTTTAACAACTCACGCTCTTTGCACTTCTTCCTCGCTGCGTGGCCTGTTGTCGGCATCTGGTTCACTGCTCTTGGTGTTAGCACCATGGCATTCAACCTTAACGGGTTCAACTTCAACCAGTCCATCATCGATGGTCAAGGAAAAGTTCTGAATACTTGGGCAGACGTTCTTAACCGTGCTGGTCTTGGTATGGAAGTAATGCATGAGCGTAATGCTCACAACTTCCCTCTCGACCTGGCTGCTGCTGAGTCCACTCCTGTGGCACTCACCGCCCCCACGATCGGTTGATTGATCTGTTATAATTAATAAGAAGTGAGAGGGTCCTTCGGGACCCTTTCTTTTTCTTCTCAAATGTTAAGTAATATTACTTATTCTCATGATTGGCAAACTTGATCCAGAAGAGCGGGTATTATCTGTAGGTTCACCACGACTACCAGAGTGGTTTGCACAAACCTCCGATGAACCCTACGATAGACATCAATACGAATTGCAATTCAATAATCAATCAATTATCTTTGATGATTATGAACAGATGAGAGCATACTGGTTTCAGTGTGTTCGTAACTGGAGAGATTGTAAGGTAAATGTCTTGGATAAAAAACAAACAAAGAAAAAAACAACTAAAGGTTTTAAATAAAAATGGTAGCATCAACATTAACACAACAATCACAACGGGGGTGGTTCGATGTCCTGGATGACTGGCTTAAACGCGATCGCTTTGTCTTTGTGGGCTGGTCTGGACTTCTTCTTTTTCCCACTGCTTATCTCGCAATTGGTGGCTGGCTTACTGGCACGACGTTTGTTACAAGCTGGTACACCCACGGACTCGCAAGTAGTTACCTTGAGGGTGCTAATTTTCTTACAGCGGCTGTGTCAACGCCTGCTGACGCTATGGGTCATTCTCTTCTTCTACTTTGGGGTCCTGAGTCTCAGGGCGACTTCATCCGGTGGTGTCAACTTGGAGGGCTTTGGGCCTTTGTTGCTCTCCACGGTGCATTTGCACTGATTGGTTTCATGCTTCGGCAGTTTGAAATTAGTCGTTTAGTAGGAATTAGACCGTACAATGCTATTGCGTTCTCTGGGCCTATCGCTGTTTTTGTCAGTGTTTTTCTCATTTACCCACTCGGACAGTCCAGCTGGTTCTTTGCACCGTCGTTTGGTGTTGCTGCGATATTCCGCTTCTTACTCTTCCTACAGGGTTTCCATAACTGGACGCTCAACCCGTTCCATATGATGGGTGTAGCAGGTATTCTGGGTGGTGCTTTGCTTTCTGCGATTCATGGTGTTACAGTAGAAAACACTTTGTATGAAGATGGTGATCAAGCAAATACTTTCAAGGCATTCAGATCAGATCAAGAAGAAGAAACCTATTCGATGGTTACAGCAAACCGTTTCTGGTCTCAGATCTTTGGTATTGCGTTCAGTAATAAAAGGTGGTTACACTTTTTTATGCTGTTTGTTCCTGTTATGGGTCTTTGGACATCTTCCATCGGAATTATTGGTCTTGCTCTCAATCTTCGTGCTTATGACTTTATTTCGCAAGAAATCAGAGCAGCAGAAGATCCAGAGTTTGAGACGTTCTACACCAAGAACATTCTTTTGAATGAAGGTCTTCGTGCATGGTTAGCACCAGTAGATCAACCACATGAAAACTTTGTGTTCCCAGAAGAAGTTCTTCCAAGAGGTAACGCATTGTGAATGGATTTGAAGTATTCTTTTACTTTGTTTGCTTTGCTATTATTGCGGGTGCCGCATTTGCGATGATGTGGGGTAACATTCAATCCATTAATCAGGAGATGAATAAACCAAAACCCAAACCACGTCATCCAGAGGCACCTGCCGATGGTGAAGAAATCATGTATGTTGATTTAACAAGAGAACGACTTGAGGGTCTTTACAAAGAGGAGGAAACTGATATATAATTGGCGTAGCAATCGCTAACAAATGAAGATTTTCCTCGATACTGCTGACACCGATGTAATCGAAAAATATTTCTCTACGGGATTAGTTGATGGTGTCACAACTAATCCCACTCTCATTATGAAGAGTGGTAAAAACCCTGAAGATGTCTATCAGAAGATTAAGGATATTGGGGTACAAGACATCAGCATGGAGGTCATGGGATCTGACCTTGAGATGTACGATGAAGGTATTCGTCTGTATGAAAAGTTTGGTGACGTTGCTACAATCAAAGTACCCTGCACACGCGAGGGTCTGATCGTCTGTAAGAGACTCTCTGAGCAAGGAATCAAAGTCAACGTCACACTGATCTTCTGTGCCGCTCAGGCGGTCCTTGCAACAAAGGCGGGGGCAACTTACGTCTCTCCCTTTGTAGGACGCTTAGACGACCAATCAGTAGCGGGACTGGAGGTTGTACGATCTATCTCTGAACTATATCGTATTCATGGAGTCAGGACTCAGGTTCTATCTGCATCCATTCGCAGTGTTCAACGTGCCATTAGGTCATGGTATAATGGTGCTGAAATCTGCACGATGCCACCCAAAGTATTTGATCAAATGTATGATCACATCCTTACTGATAAAGGTATGGAAATTTTTGAAAAAGATTGGAAAGAGGTTCAACAATGACATTTACAGTATATTCTAGAGACAATTGCCCTTATTGTACGAAAGTAGAACAGGTATTAGAGCTTGCTGAAATTAAGCATGTGATATATAAACTTAACAGGGACTACACCCGTGAGGAATTCTACGAAAAGTTTGGGGAAGGATCTACATTCCCTAGAGTTGTTAAAGATGATGAACTGATTGGTGGGTGTACGGAAACTGTTAAGTATCTCAGGGAACAAAAACTAGTTTAATGGAACAGAACCTCATCGACATCTTTGATCTTATTGAACATGCTATTGATAATGCCTTTGAGGGACAAATGAATTTAAAATTTTATGATTACTTGAAAGAGAGTAAAATCAAAAAACATGAGATAGATACTTTCATTTCAAGCACCACCAAAAATGAAATAGGTTGTCTTATCTTTGATCTCGATGAATATATCAAAGGTGGTAATGATAGTGAACACAAACAACTGCGTGAGGGTTATGGACATATTCCTAAACCTCAAGCAAGAAAAATTAGAAACTACTTAGAGAGTTTCTTAGATGATGCAGAGAGGTATAGTTATGACAGACGACCTGGGCGAAGAAAGAAAACTAAATAATCGTGAAACCCACATTAATCGTGGGGTGGAGTTGCTACTAAGAAATAGGAGGAGGAAACCGGATTCACCCAAAACTTTTCAGGTAAAGTTTGGTAAGATGGTCTCTCTCTTCCGAAGAGAGATTGTATTTCATCTTAACTTCTACCTGGACATCAGAAAGAAATAGTCTCTGGAGGACGAAAAGATGTTAGCAGTAACCCTGACTATAGGAACATTAGTATCAATCATGTTCTTTTTTGTAGGAGGTGTGGTAGGATGGTTAGCGAAAGACCATGTATATCAAACCCAACCCGTTTACACACATCCAGAGATGTTTGATGAGAACGGCAACATTCTACCTGACGAAATTTTAGCAGTACGATTTGAAAATGACTATGACTTCGACGACGAAGACGACAACTAAGGAAAAATCAAAACTTCCACCTAACCCATTTGTTCATGAAATTCTTGAACTTGCTAGCAAACAACGGAGCAAGGCGAAGAAGGTAGAGATTCTTCAGGAGTATGCTAATCCTGCACTGAAGAGTCTCTTCATCTGGAACTTTGATGAGACTGTAGTCTCTGTAGTTCCTGCTGGAGAAGTGCCTTACAATCCAAATGAAGTTCCTGTTGGAACGGATCACACATCGCTTCGTAAGGAATACAAGCACCTTTATAACTTTGTAAGAGGTGGTAATGACAGTCTCACTTCTCTCCGTAGAGAGACAATGTTTATTCAGATGCTTGAAGGACTGCATCCAGAGGAAGCAAAGATTCTCTGCCTTGTAAAAGACAAAGCGTTACAATCTAAATATAAATTAACATATGAAGTTGTTAAAGAAGCTTATCCTGATATCAACTGGGGAGGACGCTCATGAGTAGTGCTGTAGTAGAACCACAAGAGAAGGAAATGGCAGAGTTCGGATCTGATGCTAATATCGTGAATCCATCTGATTATAGTTGTCAGATTCTGCAGGAAAAAACCACTCTTGAAGCAGCAAACGACAAGTCACTACCTAATGATGCGAGACTTGTCTGGTACATTGTTGATGGGGTAGAACATATTGACCTTACTCGTTGCAGGAAGACTGTAGAGTTATTTGATATGTACTTTGACAAGTATGGAAAAGGTGCCGTTCAAAAAATTGATTTTGGGTATGGTCAAGCAAACCCCAGGTTGTGGGGGAATAAACCAAAAAAGGATAAAAAAAGAAAATGAGTGAAGGTTTTAAGGGGTTTGCTCAACCTGGAGAGGATAAAGAGTTTACTCTCAATATTAATGGTAAAGAAGTACAGAAAATTATTAGAGAGTACAAGAAAATAAAGAAGTATCAGAAGTCCTCTATGTTTGAGTTAGAAAAACTATCAGGGCAACAAACCCAGGTAGACAAATTGGTTGGTGAATATGGAATTGATTCAGAGGCAATCGAATAAACCTATATTAAAGGTAAAGAGATGATGCAAACTCTAGTTTACTCAAATGGAAGTCAAGAATGTGATAGGGCAAAGATGGTCCTTGAGGCATGTGGGCAAGAGGTAAGGGAGTTCTTACTTGGTGCTGATTTCAGTGATAGGCAGTTCCGTGCTGAGTTTGGTAGTGAAGCAGAGTATCCTCAGGTTGCTATTGGTCTGAATCACCGTGGAACATTAAAAGAAACACTCAAGTACATGAGTGATCAAGGCATGTTTTTGTAACACGTTATACAAAAGAACTTGACTATATAATCTATGAAGTCTATAATAGACTTGTCGTTCATCCCACTCTGTGGGACGCAAGTAAGTCGCGGAACGGAGCGTTCATCCCATGATTGAAGTTTTACTTTATGCCAATTTGAATTGTCTAGATGCTACCGATATGATCGGTCGTGTTAAGACAAATGAAAACATAAGTGAGATTGTGAAAACTGAGATTGTTGAAACCATAAAGGAAGCAACACCTCATTGTAAATGGGACGCAAACGACTGAAGGAACGGGAACTCGGATCACCCGCAAGGGTAAAAGGAGAAAATCACCCATTCTTTTAGGAGTAAACAAATGAACACACTTACACTGATCAAAAAGCAAATCGAAAAGCAGGCTGCTCTGCATGATGCACAAATTCACGTTACCAAGTATCGTGGTGTAGATTGTAAAGTGCATGAGGTTGGTGAGGAAACTCACGGCACTTTCTGCTATCGTGGTCGCACTTACACTAAGTGATTGCAAAACCAATTGAATAGTGTTAGAATGGGAGGGTAACCTCCCATTTTTTATGGAAAGAGATAAACTTAAATTGATAGTAAGGAATCTAAAACTGTTGGTTGAAGCTCTTGAATCAGAAGTATATTCTGATCCCGATGCTTACACTGATAAGCGGGAGAACTTTGATGATCCCATCCCTTACCCTGTTGCAGATTACGACGAAGTATTTAATGATGATGACGGATACCCTGACTAAACTGATTAGTGTCACACCAGACGCAGAGAAACACATGGCATATTGTGCCCGTGTGTCGAATCCAAATAACCAGGAGAATGAAAAGTTCTCAGGTCTTCTTAAGTATTGTGTTAAGCATCAGCACTGGAGCATCTTTGAGCAGGCATATATGACTCTTGAGATTAATACTACTAGAGGAATTGCAGCTCAAATTCTGCGCCACCGTTCGTTCACATATCAAGAATTTTCACAACGTTATGCTGATTCTTCCCTACTCGCGGAGACGATTCCTCTACCTGAACTACGTAGACAAGACACCAAGAATCGTCAGAATTCTATTGATGATATTGACCCGTTTGTCCGTCAAGAGTTTCAGATCAAAATGAATAAGTACTTTGAGGAGGGTATGAAACTCTACAAAGAAATGCTTGATGCTGAAATTGCAAAGGAGTGTGCTCGTTTTGTGCTTCCACTCGCATGTCCCACAAAAATCTACATGACCGGTTCAGTGCGCTCATGGATTCATTATATCGATTTGCGTTCGGCCAATGGCACACAGAAGGAGCATATGGATATTGCAAATGCATGTAAGTGTATCTTCATTTGTCAGTTTCCCGCAGTTGCTGAAGCAATGGGTTGGGAACTATCACCAGAGTGTCCAGAATGTTTAGATCAATCTGCAATTACACTTGAATAAATATTCACACTAGGACTTGAGGTTTATGCCAACGTACCCTGTTATTAATTTAGAAACGAAAGAGAAAAAGACTCTTAGCATGACCATGAAGCAGTATGCTGAATGGAAAGAACAGAATCCAGGATGGGATAAGGATTGGTCTGAGGGATGTGCGGGTCAATCGAGAGAGTTCAGATGGACAGGAGAAGCGAAGTCGAGTGGTTGGAACGAAGTTCTGGACCGTGCATCTAAACAACCAGGTGCCACGGTTCGGAAGCATCGTGACTACTCCTTCTAACTCTGTATCCTCCGCTTATGCCTGCAAAAAGAAAGACGAATCTATCAGTAGTTCCATTTGGAATGAGCAACAAACACATGAAAAGAAAGAAGCCAATCAACTCAGACTTGATGAGGGGCATCACACCCCTTACTGAAAATCAAAAAGAACTCTTTCGTTGCTATAAGAATGATCAAAATCTTGTAGCGTATGGATGTGCTGGTACTGGAAAGACCTTTATTACCCTCTACAATGCTCTTAAAGATGTGTTGGATGAGAAGACTCCTTACGAGAAGATCTACCTTGTCAGGTCTCTTGTAGCGACTAGAGAGATTGGTTTCTTACCAGGAGATCATGAGGATAAGTCTTCATTGTATCAAATTCCTTACAAGAACATGGTCAAATACATGTTCGAGATGCCTACCGATTCTGATTTTGAGATGCTGTATGGTAATCTTAAAAACCAAGGAACAATTTCATTTTGGTCTACGTCTTTCATTCGTGGCACCACACTTGATAACGCAATCATTATCGTTGACGAATTCCAAAACTTAAACTATCATGAACTTGATAGTATTATTACCAGGATTGGTCAAGATTCAAAGATTATGTTCTGTGGTGATGCCACTCAGTCTGACCTTCTGAAAGACAAAGAGAGAAATGGCATTGCTGATTTCATGAAAGTTCTTCGTATCATGCCCTCTGTCGATGTTATTGAGTTTGGAGTCGAAGATATCGTTCGTTCTGGACTGGTGAAAGAATACTTACTTGCTAAGATGGAATTGAATTTATGATTTTTGAGCATTGTAATTACCTTGGTGACCTTGAACTAACAAAAAAAGAAACCAATGGCATCCGTCTCTACAATCTTCCAAGTGGAGAATGGGTGCCTTCTATCACGTCGGTAACTTCTTTCTACAACAGACAGATCTTTGCCAAGTGGCGTAAGAGGGTTGGTATTGAGGAAGCAAATCGTATTACAAAGAAAGCAACTGCTCGCGGAACTGATTTCCATGAAGCAGTTGAAGTGTATATGCGAAACAAAGAAATTAATTGGGATGAGTTTAAACCTATGACAAGGTTTATGTTTCATCATGCCCTACCATATCTGGACAAGATAAATAATATACACGCTATAGAGAGGACTCTTTATTCTGAGTACCTTGGGTTAGCTGGTAGAGTTGACTGTATCGGAGAGTACGAAGGCGAACTCGCAGTCATTGACTTTAAAACATCCGAGAAGATAAAACCAGAAGAGTGGTTAGAAAACTACTTCGTTCAGGAGACTTTCTACGCTGCTGCTTACTATGAGTTGACTGGTATCCCCGTCAAGAAACTCATCACCATCATGGTTACCCCTGGTGGTGATGTCAAAGTATTTGACAAAAGGAATAAAGGGGACTATATTAAATTATTAGTTCGGTATATTAAGGAATTTGTATCTCACAATCTTAGGTCAGAGAATGGAGAATGAACTAGAAAAAGTATTAGAAAGTAAATTCTTTTGCCCTTCTCGCTTCGCACAAGAGATCGAATCTCTTGTAATACAGAACTCTGATATGAGTTATATTGATGCTATCATTCACTTTTGTGAAAAGAATAGTATTGATTTGGAGTCAGTTCCTAAACTGATTTCCAAACCATTGAAGGAGAAGATCAAATTTGAAGCAATGGAACTCAACTTCTTGAAGAGAAGTTCCCGTGCCAAATTGCCATTGTAATTCCTGTTTAGGGTAAAAAATTTTCCCGGCAAAAAATCCTTATATTACTTTTTTGATGATGCCGTTTGATGCCTACAAGCAATATCTCTCCTTGAAGAATCATTTTACCAAGGAGAAGTATGACTACCATAAGTATTGTGGTAAGAGTCGTGCAACCGTTCAGTCTTTTTACAAACGAAAGGATCGCTTTTGGTTTGAGAAGTTAGTGAGAAATAAATCAGACCAAGAAGTTATCGAGTTCTTCATATCTAACTTTATCACCTGCACTGATCCAAGTAAGCTTTGGATAGGAGAGATGATTCGCGAAGGTGAGGGTAGATATACTTCATGGAAGAAGAGAACTCAGTCACTCTCATATATGTTTAAGGAAGAGACAGAGAGGGTCTTTTCAGATAATAACTTTGATGCTATGTTCTCTATGGATGGTTCTCGTCATCCAGACATCTTGAAATCATATCTCAGGGATGATATATCAATTGAAACCCTAGTCATCCTTGATAGAATACTTGGGTTTAGAAAAGATTGGGACGATAAGTTATCCGATCCAGTGTGGGAAACCGTCAGCATGAGGATGAGAAAGTATTCTCCATTCCTAAATATTGACGTATCTCGTTATAAAAATGTTCTTAAGAAAGTTGTTTTAGGTAAATGAGTTTTTTCGATTCTGATGTGGTCCGTGCAGAAATGACGGAGATAAGTGAGTTACAAGAGGATGTTTATCGTAACGTCTTCAAGTTTCCTGAAATGAATCAGGAAGAAAAACTCTTTCATGTGGGTATGCTTGAGAAACTTTTGGATAAACAAAAGATTCTTTATACTCGCTTGAGTCTGTCTGATGATCCTGAAGCAAAGGTAATGAAGGAACGTATCGTTGATTCGGCTAAGATGATGGGTCTTCCTCCCAATGTTGATATGCCGACAATCTTTAACAACATGTCCCGAATGCTGGACGTAATGAAAGAAAAGATTGACGAAGACGGTTCCGACCTGTAGAATATCGAGGTACACACAAGCCAAATCCGTACAAATCTAACAAATCTTATGTCTTTCGCAAATCTTAAAAAGCAGTCCTCTCTTGGTTCCCTGACCTCCAAACTGGTCAAAGAAGTTGAGAAGATGAATAATACTGGTGGCGGTGGAGATGACCGCCTGTGGAAACCAGAGATGGATAAAACTGGTAATGGATATGCAGTTATCCGTTTCCTTCCTGCCCCTGAAGGAGAAGAACTCCCTTGGGCAAAGATGTACTCTCATGCCTTCCAAGGTCCTGGTGGTTGGTACATTGAGAACTCCCTGACTACTCTGGGTCAGAAAGACCCTGTGTCAGAGCACAACCGCGAACTGTGGAACAGTGGTCTTGATGCCGATAAGGACACGGTTCGTAAGCAGAAGCGCAAACTGTCCTACTATGCCAACATCTATGTTGTGCAGGATAAAGCAAACCCTCAGAACGAAGGTCAAGTCTTCCTGTATAAGTTCGGTAAGAAGATCTTTGACAAGATCATGGAAGCAATGCAACCTGAGTATGAAGATGAGACTGCCATCAATCCTTTTGACTTCTGGCAGGGTGCTAACTTCAAACTGAAACTGAAGAAGGTTGCAGGTTACTGGAACTACGACTCTTCTGAGTTTGCAGCACCTTCTCCTTTGCTGGATGATGACGATGCACTGGAAGCAGTGTGGAAGAAGCAGTATTCTCTTGCAGGACTCGTCGCTCCAGATCAGTTCAAGTCCTATGAAGATCTTGACAAGCGTCTGAAGATGGTGCTCGGTGCCAAACCTGCTCCCCGTCGTTACGATGAGGAACTGGAAGATGAGAGTGAAGGACGTGGTTCCTTCACTCCTAACTTTGAGTCAAGCAAGCCTCCTGCACCTGCAGCAGACTTCAATGCACCAGACATCACTCCTACCAAGTCTGCTGACTCTGATGAGGATGATGCTCTGTCTTACTTCCAGAAACTTGCTGAGGAATGATGAGATACAACCAGTTGTGCTTGACCCTTCTGGTTATCGCAGCATATATTAACCTACTGAAATAGTCTAATATTATCTCCGCGCTTTAAGGATTCAGTCACATACTGACTGGATCCTTTTTTATATGTCATGATATCTTCTAAATCATCCAGAGCAATATTCAGATAACGTGGTTTAAGAATCCAGATGTTCCTTCTTTGATCTTGAATATTATTTTCATATTCAAGATTAGTCACCTCTTTTACAGGATTTGTTGAGTAAGCAGTGCTATTATCTTGATACTTAAAGTTAAAATCAGAGGACACTCTGAGACCTGCTTTCAGCAAAGTGACTCCAGCACTATCTTTTATTTCAATAGTTTCATGGTGGTGAGTATCATTAAGTTTATCATAAGTACCATACTTATCTAAAAGAAAGATGTCATAATTGTATTGAGTTAATGGCCACTCAGTTTGAATGTTAATTATATTATTTGATGATAAGATTAACCAATCAAGATTAGAATCTCCATACACCTTAAATGCTACATTGTCAGGTCTATCATCTCCTTCAATCTTCCACTTAGTAAACACAGATAGATCTTGGAATATATCTTCTCTAAGTTTACCTTTTTTGAATAGATTTTTTACTGAGATGTAATCTGATATGTTAGCATCAGGAAGTCTGCTAACATAATCAAGATTAGGAACTTTACTAAAGTAATTTGACATTTTAGAAACCGATTTCTACTGGGCTACCTGTGCCATAATTATCATTAAATACAGGTTCAAGTTCTTTCAACTGCATTGCTATCTTGTATGCAGTCATGAAACCATCTGTTAATGTAGAATAATTTTGTTGAGGTGTGTAATCAACCGCGAAGTTTGTCATTGCACACTCCTTCATCTTTCCTATGTATGGGTG
>Ga0114932_10002663_pt1 | contig 18495 bp, 18 predicted proteins | sample 2SBtaG_2_FD_87286 | JGI IMG/M metagenome (GOLD analysis project Ga0114932, IMG submission 87286) | Deep subsurface microbial communities from Kolumbo volcano to uncover new lineages of life (NeLLi) - 2SBTROV12_ACTIVE470 metaG | ecosystem: Environmental > Aquatic > Marine > Volcanic ... | reverse complement strand
TCGCCTGCCAGACTTGGTCATATGCGGTGATGTCGGCCAACGCCTGTGCGAGATATTTAATGCGGTGCGCCTGGCCGATCACCCAGGGATGAAGCGGCAGCCCGAACAGCATGCCGGTGGTCGCACCTTCCTCATGCAATCCCTGGAAGGCCTCGCCAACGATATCCGGATAGCGGGAGTTCGGCACCTTTCGCAGCCAGAGCGCAACGACATCATCCCATTCCATCTGATAGGGGATCGACACCAGCCCGGGATCCGTGGTCATCATGTACGGCTGGTCATCGTTCGGCCAATCCAGCAGATAGTCGTAGCCGGCATCGGCCAGGAGTTGTGGGGTGCGTGTCGACTCGCCTGAGTCAGGACTTAGCCAACCGGCGGGTCGGCTGCCGGTCGCCCGCTCAATTGACGCCGTCGCTGTCTCAATGAGTTCGCTTTCCTCAGCTTCGTCTAGATCGCTGGTAATCATCCGGTTTTGATGCGTGCCGTGGGCGACGAATTCATAACCCCGCGCCAGGCAAGCTTCGACAATCTGCGGATAGCGTTCGACGGCCTCGGCGTTCGCCGCCACGCTGACCTTTAACTGATAGCGGTCAAGCAAGTCGAGAACCCGGAACATACCGACCCGGTTGCCATATTCACGCTGCGTGAAACTTCGGTAATCGGGGGAGAACGAGCCGTATTCACCCTGAAACCGCGGATCAGAGCGGGCATCTTCAGGAGCCTCCAACTCCCAATATTCCAGATATAGCAATACCCAGAACGCCAACCGTTCGCCGCCTGGCCATCGCAAAGGTTCGCGGTCGGGCAGCGCCGAATAAGAATAGTGGCGATGATCCATACCGGGTGCCGGTTTGGTCATTTCAATGCGCTCCGGCCAGCGTCGCGGCCATGTGCTCGGCACCGCTCTCCAAATACCATTCGGCGATTTCCTCGCCGGTCGCGGCCCAGACATCTTCGTGCTCAAGAATATAACCAAGCGCCTCATCGAGATGCTTGATGCGGTGGGGCTGCCCCATCATGTAGGGATGCAGGGCGATGCACATGACCCGGGCACTATCAGCACTTTCCGCGTACAACGTATCGAAAGTGTCGCGGATCATCCCGGCGAACTCCGCGCCTTCGAACTGCTGACGATAGATGATCGAATCATTGATATCCATCGTGTACGGGATGGTGATCAACTGCCCCGCTCGAACCTGTATCGGCAGCGGTTGATCGTCATGATACCAGTCACAATAATATTTTATCCCAGCCTCCGCGACCAAATCAGGGGTATTCAACGTGTTCGATGCAGCCGGCGAGAACCAACCCTTGAGCATGCGGCCGGTAAGGTCGCCGTAGAGATCAACGCTCTCCTTGATGGCCGCGCGTTCCTCGTCTTCCGAATATCCCCAGTGGTAGCGCGTGTTGTACATGCCGTGGCTCATGATGCTCCAGGCGCGGTCCTCACATGCTCTGAAAATTTCAGGAAAATGCACGAAGTTGGCCATGCTTAGCGAGACCGTGCCGCGGATGCCGTGCTTGTCCAGTATGTCGAACATCCGCCAGACGCCAACCCGATTGCCGTAGTCCTTGCTGCCGTAACCGATGACATCGGGGTGCGGTGAGCGCGGCCAGGGGTCACGGACCGCCGACGGCCGCGGCAGATATTCATAATGCTCGATATTCGGCACCACCCACAAGGCGATGCGGGCGCCGTTTGGCAGTTTGAGTTTGGGACGAGAGATTATCGGCGAATACGGCGCCCGATCAGCGTTGCGAAAACTCATTCGCTGGGCCCCATGAGAAATTTCGCCTTTTCGTCGGTGCCGTATTGAACTGCAATCAAATGATATGCGACTATACCAATTGAGATCAAGGGACGAAGGTGGCGGGATGCCGAAACGCCTATCAGAGGCACAGGTCAGCGGCTATCACGAACAGGGGTTCGTATCACCGGTCCCCGTGTTCGGCGCCGACACCGCGGCACGACTGCGCGCGGAATTGGAACGCAACGAAGCTAAAGCGGGGCATCCCCTTGATTTCCCAGAGAAATCCAAATCCTACCTGCTTTACAATTGGGCCGATGAATTGGTCCACCACCCGGCGATCCTCGATGCCGTCGAGGACCTAATTGGATCGGATATCCTCGTCTATCACTCGACGACGTGGATCAAGGAACCAAAAACGCCGAGCTACGTGTTGTGGCACCAAGACGGAAAGTACTTCCACCTTGAGCCCCGTCTGCATGTGACGGCCTGGATAGCGCTCTCCGACGTATCGGTCGAAAGCGGTTGTATGCATGTTCTTCCCGGCAGCCATCAGTGGGGTGACTTTGACCACGTTGACGACACCGGCGAATGGAACATGATCAAGCGCGGTCAGGGGATTCCGAACCGGTTTGATCATGAAGTTGGCGCCCCCATGGCACTCAAACCGGGCGAAATGTCATTGCATCACACAGACCTGGTTCATTGCTCCCACGGCAACGCCGGGGATGACAGGCGTATTGGCCTTGGCATCAGTTATATTCCGGCGTCCGTTGTTCAAAACGGACACCCCAGGCGTACCGCATTGCTGGTCCGCGGTCGCGCGGTGCCGGGTGGGTTTGGCGAAGAAGCACGCTTGAAACACGAGATGAGCGAGGAAGCCAAACACGCCCACGGGTATTCCGTCGGATTGTTCCGAGCGCTTCAAGATGCCGGCGCCGTGTTTCTCGAGGAAAAGGCCTCATGACCGCCAATCATGAGAATTTCAGAATTTCTCAGGAAATCGCTGAATTCAGACGTGCTACGCTTAATAAGCCGGGCTGCGGGGGAGGTCCGTAAGACTATGACCCCCAATGACACAATAAACCAAGACAGGGAGAGATGATCATGTCTAAGAAAGTAACGAAGTCCGGCGTCTCACGCCGTAAATTTGTCGCCGGCACGGCCGCCGGGGCGGCCGCCTTGGCAACCAGCAACCTTGGCTTTCCCCACATCGCGAGAGCCGCCGACCCGGTGAAAATCGGCCTTATCCATCCGGCAACGGGCTTCCTGGCCTACCCGGGCGGTCAATTGCGTTACGGCTGTCAGATGGCGATCAACGACATTAACAAAGCCGGCGGCATCAAATCGCTAGGCGGCGCCATGATCGAAGCCATGCTGGGCGATTCCCAGACCAAGCCGCAGATCGGCGCGGCGGAAGTCGAAAAAATGAACGAAGCCGGTGTGCACGCGATCACCGGTTGCTATCAAAGTGCTGTCGGTCTGGCCGCGACGGCAGCGGCGGCAAAGTACGGCATCCCCTTCTCCATCGACGTCGGCGTTTCCGATAAACTGGTCACGCGCGGCTTGACCAACGTCTTCCGCATGGCCGACGGCTACGGCCGCATCGCCAAAGATGCGGCGGCGAACTTGGGTGCCATCAACAAGGCCGCCGGCTCGCCGGCGAAAACGGTCGTCATCGTGCACGAAGAATCCGAATTCGGCTCGGGCACGGCACGGCTTATGAACAAGCTGCTCGGCGAGCAAGGCCTGACGGTCGCCGAGACCATCAAGCATGCCAACCCGACCCGGAACTTCGACAATGTCGCGCTACGCATCAAGGCCATGAAGGCCGACATCGTCATGCCCATCAACTATCCGGGTGAATATGTCCTGCTGGCCCGCACGCTGCGCCAACAGAAAGTCGATTTCCTGGCCAGCTATTCGGTCCTGGGCGGCGGTTTCAACTTCAAGTTCGTGAACGATTTGCCGGAAGTCGCGGAAAACATGATCGACGTCAACCATTGGTACGATCCGCGTTCGGCGGCCGGACAGGCCTTGCGCAAGCGCGTCGAAGCGGACGGCAAGTTCTTCACCTTCGAAGTTTACTTGGCCTACAACTCGATCCGCTTCCTTGCCGACGGCTTTGAGCGCGCCGGCTCGACGGATCACGCCAAAGTCAATGCGGCCCTGGCGGCCAGCACAATTGATCCGCTGTTCATGCCCTATGGTCCGACGAAGATGGTCAATGGTCAGAACGTCGGTTCACGGGCCGTCGCCATTCAGGCACAGAAAGGCGACGTACAGGTCATTTCGCCGGCCGAAATCGCCTCGGCGAAGCCGGTCTTCCCGCGTCCGAAGGCCTAACCTCCGGCGGGCTCGAATTAACAGGCTGGGCGCATTCCCGAAAGGAATGCGCCCGGTCTTCCTTTGCCTACCAAGTGAACGGCATTGCCAATGCTATCAATGAATATCTCGATGATGCCGGCAGCCGTGATCAACGGCTTGATGTTCGGCGCCATCTACGCCCTTGTCGCGCTCGGACTGACGTTGATCTACGGCGTGCTGCATATCATCAATTTCGCCCACGGCGCGATGTTGATGCTGGCGCTCTATGCCACGTTCTATCTATTTAAATTCGCCGGGATTGATCCGTACGTGGCGCTCATCTTCGTCGTGCCGGGCAGTTATGTTTTTGGGTATTCGATTTATCGATGGGGAATTGGCAAACTATCGCACGGTAAAGACCAGAATATTTTGTTGATTACGCTCGGGCTTTCGATCGTTTTCGAGAACGCGGCCCAGTTTTTCTTTTCCGCCGACCAGCAGACGATCAACCTCTCCTATAGTTACGAATCGATTGATCTCGGCTTCGTCTTTCTCTCCCTGCCAAAAGTTATTTCATTTTTCGCCTCGTTGGTCATCTGCCTGCTACTTTGGGTGTTGATGGCGACCACAGACCTCGGTAAGGCAATACGCGCCGTCGCCAAGGAACGAAAGGGCGCCAGACTGGTCGGCATCAACGTCGAAAACATTTTCGCTATCACCTACGGTATCGGCATCGCCTGCCTGGGCGCCGCAGGCTGCCTACTGTTGCCATCGTTCTACGTCGATCCGTTTACCGGCAACATCTTCGTCATCATCGCCTTCACCATCGTTGTTCTGGGCGGCATGGGCAGCATCGTCGGCGCCCTGGTCGGCGGCTTCATTATCGGCGTCACCGAATCCCTCGGCGGCCTGTTTCTCGGCGAAAGCCTGGGCCAAATCGGCATCTCGCTGATCTTCATCCTCATCTTGGTGTTCCGCCCGACCGGGCTGTTCGGCGCAAAGCAATGAACGCATTGCAAAACAAGACCACTTTGCTGGTCGTTGCCGGTCTGGTCGCCAGCGCCCTGGTGCCGGTCGTGATCGTCAACAAATTCTACATCGACATTCTGACGCTGATTCTTTTCTCGGCGTTTCTCGGCCAGTCGTGGAATATTCTCGGCGGTTACGCCGGTCAGTTCTCCTTCGGCGGTGTGATATTCTTCGGCACCGGCGCCTACGCCTCGTCGATCCTGTTGACGACCTTTGGAATTCCGCCCTTGATCGGCATTTTCGCCGCCATCGCTGCGGGCGCCCTAACGGGGGCCTTCATTGGCTTCATCAGTTTTCGCTATGGCTTACGGGGATCCTATTTCGCCCTGATTACCCTGGCTTTTTCCGAGGTCTTCAGAACGATCGCCAACTCCGTTGAATTCACCGGCGGCGGTGTCGGTATCTTCATCAAGCATGCGCCGGGGCTCGCCAACCTGCAATTCATCCACCCGGCGGGCTACTACTACATGGCGCTCGGCATGGTCATCATCTCACTCGCCATCGCCTGGTGGCTCGAACGCTCACGCTTCGGCGCCCAACTCATTGCCATTCGCGAAAACGAGGACGCGGCAGAAGCGCTGGGTGTCGATGCCTTCAAATGCAAGATGTATGCGATCATGATCACCGGTGCCATGGGCGGCGCGGCGGGCACGTTCTACGCCCAGAAGTATCTGTATATCGACCCGCCCATCTCCTACTCCATCGGCACCTCGGTGGAGATGTTGCTGGTCACCATTGTCGGTGGCATGGGGACCATCTTCGGTCCGCTTATTGGTGCTTTCGTCCTGCACATCGTCAACGAAGTCGCCCGCCATTTCATTGATACGCCGGGCCTCAGCCTGATTGTCTACGGGGTCATCTTGATCGCCATCATCGGCTACTTGCCGAACGGCTTGATCGGCCTTTTCAAGCGGCGCAAGAAGCCGGACAAGGAGACGTCCGATGCTTGAAGTCAGTGGATTGAGCAAGTCCTTCGGTGGCTTGGCGGCGGTCAATCAGGTCAATATCTCTGTCGACGAAGGCCGAATCATTTCGCTGATCGGCCCGAACGGCGCCGGCAAGACCACTCTGTTCGCAATGGTTGCCGGATTTCTGAAACCCGACGCCGGCACCGTCACCTTCGAGGGCCATGACATCACCGGTCAAAAACCACACCGGATTTGCGCCCATGGCGTGGTCCGCACCTTCCAGGTGACACAACCGTTCGCGACATTGAGCACGTTAGAAAACATCATGGTCGGCGCCTATCACCGCACGGCTAACCGTCATCTGGCGGAAGAACAAGCGCGCGCCGTCGCTGATCAGGTTGGCATGGGTGCCCTGTTGGAGCAGGCGGCGGAAGGATTGACCGTTGCCGGACGCAAGCGCCTGGAATTGGCCCGCGCTCTGGCGACGGGACCCAAACTGCTGTTGCTGGATGAAGTCATGGCCGGCCTTAATCCCGCGGAAATCGACGACATCGTCCGTGTGATCAAGGGTATTCGCGATTCCGGCGTGACGATCTTCCTGATCGAACACGTGATGAAAGCAGTCGTGAATTTATCCGACTTCACTTATGTGCTGAACGATGGTGTTCTAATTGCGGAAGGCACACCGTCGGAGATTGCCGCCGACGCGAACGTCATCGAAGCCTATCTCGGGCATGGCGCGGCGGAACGCATGTCGGGCGACGGAGCGGCCCATGCTTGAGGTTCGGGCACTTGAAGCCGGATACGGTCAGGTTCAGGTGCTGCGCGGCATCGACATCGACGTCAGCAACGGCGAGATTGTTGCAGTCCTCGGCAGCAACGGTGCCGGCAAGTCGACACTCAACAACAACATCAGCGGGCTCTATCGGCCATTTGCCGGCTCCATTCGATTTGAAGACCAGGAAATTTCCGGCACCGACCCTTCCGATATCGTCGCTATGGGTTTGGTTCAGGTGCCGGAAGGCCGCCGCGTCTTCCCCAATTTGTCGGTGCGCGAAAACCTTGAGATGGGCAGTTATCGCCGCGGCAAACCAAACCGCACCCGGAATTTGGATCATGTCCTTGAAATCTTCCCCCGCCTACTCGAAAGACTGACGCAATCGGCCGGCACCCTGTCGGGCGGCGAACAGCAAATGGTCGCTATTGGCCGCGGACTGATGGCGGAACCGAAACTGTTGATCCTGGATGAGCCTTCCCTGGGGTTGTCGCCATTGCTGGTCGAGCAAATGTTCACCTTGATCAAGAAAATCAACGACGAAGGGTTGTCGATCGTGCTGGTCGAACAGAACGTTGTGCAATCACTGGCCGTGGCTAATCGGGCCTATGTTCTTGAAAACGGCGCAATCACCATCTCGGGCCCGGCCGATGAACTGGTCGAGGATGATCAACTAAAGAAATCGTACCTCGGCATCTAATATCTACTTCGCCGTATAACCGCCATCGGCGCAGATCACCTGGCCGGTAACGTAGGATGCCGCATCCGACACCAAGAACAGAACGACCCGGGCAATTTCGTCAGGCTCACCGAAACGACCCATGGGAATTCCTTGAAGCAACCAATCGCGGCGCTCGGGGTTGGCCCGCGTTGCTGCCGTCATATCCGTATTGATCGGCCCCGGCCCCACCGCATTGACCCGAACATTGTCCGGCCCCAACTCCAGCGCCATGGTCCGGGTCAATCCGTTGATGCCCGATTTCGACGCCGCATAGGCGGCCGCGCGCGGGTGCCCGGTCAAGCCGATCTGACTGGAAATCATGACGATTGATCCGCTACGTCGCTCTTTCATATGACGCGCCGAGGCGCGGGCCAGATTGAAACACCCGGTCAGATTCACGTCGATCACGCGCGCCCAAACGTCGTCGCTTGTCTCGGTCGAGGGCAGCAATTCGATCGTACCGGCGCAAGCGATGGCGCCGTCCAGCCCGGCCAATTGGCCAATGGCATCATCGATCGCCTCATCAAGCGCCGAACTGTCGGTGACGTCGGCATCATAAATCAGCGCCGGATCCGTATATTTAGCAAGCGCGCCTCTCTGGGCATCGCCCTGAACCGTTCCCGCCACTTGGCCGCCCAGCGAATGTGCCACGGAGGCCGTTGCCAAACCGATGCCCGAGCCGGCCCCGGTGATGAACAGGCGCTGCCCAGTCAAATCGAACATACGGAAATTCCTTTTGTATTTCGGCAAGGGGAACGCAATGATCGATAATCTACGAGGTGGAGAAAGTGATGTCCAAAGTTCTGGTGATCGTGCCGTTCCCGATGAGTGAAGAGAACCTTGAGCAGCGCCGCGATCAATTGAAGGCCGTCAAGCTGGGGCCGGATATCGATTTCGACTTTCAAGCCGTCCGCGTCGCCCCGAAAAACTACGTCAGCCAGTACGACATGGTTCTGGCCGATGTCGGCATCATGGAGTCGGGATTGACGGCCCAGGACCAAGGATACGATGCCGTATGCATCGATACGATGAGCGATTCCGGCGTCGCCGCCTTGCGCTCCGTCCTCGACATTCCGGTGATCGGCCCCGGACGCGCATCAATGCTGACAGCGCTGATGCTGGGCGAGCGGTTCTCGATTATTTCCATGTGGCGACATTGGGATCACCTGTACGCCAAGACGCTGAAGGATCTGAAACTTACGCAGCACTGCGCGTCGATACGCTCCATCGACGTTGACCCGGATAACCAGGGACTTCTGGGCGGCAAGGAAGAAGACATTTTCCCGCTACTAGCCGACGCGGCCATGCAGTGCATCGACGAGGACAACGCCGATGTCATCTTGCTGGGGTCGACGACCATGCACCAAGCCCATACCTATTTGGCGGAGCACTTGAACGTACCGGTCATCAACCCCGGGCCTTTGACCTATAAACTTGCCGAGACCGTCTTGGGTCTGGGCCTAACTCACAGCCGGCACGCCTATCCATCGCCGCCGGCGCCGAAAGATGAGGTGCTCAAAGCGATGCTGGATGCCGCCGAGAAATTCGAGCATTAGGCATTAGCTGTCCACATCCAATGTGTTTTGCCCTGCCATGTAGACAGCGACACGACTGAAACGCCCGTCAACGATTTCGAAAAAATTGCAATTCGACTTGTGGGTCAGGGAACCATCATGGTGGGTGTTGATGACTTGAAAGCGTGATGCGATGCGTCCCGTTTCCGGCGAGGGCACATGGACAAAATCCTGATGCTTGACGGCCGCATGATCACCCCATAACCGTCGCAACATGATCTCGATCTCGACATGCCCCTGCAATTTCACTCCATGGGTCTCGACGGAAAAAATGCAATCCGCGGCGAGCGTTGACTTGACCGCTTCGAAGTCTTCGCTATCGACCGCAGAGAAATACTGGCGGACCAGATCAATCATCTGCTGGCTGTTCATTAATCCCTCCTAGCCCGCAGCGTGCTTGTGTTCGGCCAAGTCATTCCAGACGCGCTGATCCGTCAGCAATCCGTCAACGACCTGAAACCGATCAATAAACCGAATGTCGTCAAAGGATGTACCGTCTAGCCACACCCCTGACAGCGTTCCAAAGCAATAGACCACGGCATCCTGACCATTGAAGGCCTGGTCGATCCGTTCGTAGGATTTTGAAATCGACTGGTAGCGTGGCGCCGCCCAGGCGATCAATTCCTCAAGTTCCGTGAATACCGCACCGCCTGGGAACGTCATGGTGAACTGATTCGACAAATACGCCCTGGCCGCATCTAGGTCTCGGTCCTGCATCGCATCGAGAAATCCGCGCACCTGATCGGCGGGCTGCGCGGGCGCCTTGGCGGGAATGCGCTCGACCCGGCCGCGCATGTAATTCTCGCCCGGCAGTTCATTGATCATCACCGTGATACCATCCCACGGCGCACCGGTCGTCGAGCGCGCCGCATCGGTCAGGCGTTCCTCCAGCAATCGCTTGGTCGGCTCGGAATATCCTTCGATCAGGACACAGGTAATGACGGGCATGCCGGGACGCTCCTTCGTTGAATGGATTTAAAGAAGATACAGGTGCTCCGAAATGGTATATCAATTGAACACCTGCGGACCATAGCTAACAAACGCCGCAATGATGGCTGAAAGAACCGATATCGTGGCCCTGGACTATTCGAAATCCGGTGTAATCGGACAGATCGACGACAAATTACCGACGCCTCTGTATCACCAGATCTATATCATTCTCCGCAACAAGATTATCGATAAGGAATTTGCCCACGGCGACTTGTTGCCGAGCGAAGGACAGACGGCCCGTGCTTTCGGGGTGTCGCGCATTACGTCGAAGCGCGCACTCAATGAGCTGGCAAACGACGGTCTTGTCATTCGTGAACGCGGTCGCGGCACCCGCGTCACCCACAAAGGGCCGTCGGCCCCTATGGATGCCAGTATTGAAGGCATGCTGGAGAATATTATGGCCATGGGCCTGGAAACCCAGGTTGAACTGCTGGAATTCGACTATACGCCGGCCACTGAACAGGTCAGTTTGGCGCTTGGCTGCGCTCCGAACGACGAAGTTCAGCGGGCCGTCCGCGTACGCTCGCATGAGAACGAGCCATTTTCTTATTTGGTGACATTTGTTCCAGATGCCGTCGGCACGACGTATTCACGCGTCGATCTGGCGATGACGCCACTTTTGACGCTTTTGGAACGGGGCGGCGTCGTCGTCTCGCGGGCCGAGCAAACCCTGACCGCGACGTTGGCCGATGCGACGGTCGCACCTTTGCTGAAGCTGGAGATAGGGGCGCCGCTGCTGCGAATTCGCCGCATCGTATACGATCAAAATGACCGCGCGGTGGAATTTATCACCGGCCTGTATCGGCCGGACCGTTACAAATATCGGATGGATCTGTCGCGCGTGCAATCCGATCAAGCCAAGGCCTGGTCGCCGACTGTTTAGCACTAATTCGCTGCGATTTCCGCCGTAGACAGCCAATTGCGATATGGTATGCTTATATACCATTTGACCCACATGAGCCGGTTGGTTTTGATCTCCGGCGCCGACGGAATCCCTCAGAATGTCCCCCTCAACGCTTTCGGAACAACTCGCGGGGGATGATACGATCATTGCACCCGGTGTGTTCGATGCCTTTAGTGCGGCCGGGGCGGAACAAGCTGGCTTCCAAGCCGCCTATTTGTCTGGCGCCAGCATCGCCTATTGCCGGTTCGGGCGACCCGATATCGGATTGGTCAGCATGCGCGAAGTCGCCGATACGATTGCCGACATTCGAGAGCGTGTCGACCTGCCGCTGTTCGTCGATGCGGACACCGGTTTCGGCAACGCCCTGAATGTACAGCGAACGGTGAAGCTGTTCGAACGCAACGGCGCCAACTGCATCCAGCTCGAAGACCAAACACTGCCCAAGCGTTGTGGTCATTTGACAGGCAAGGCTCTGGTCAGCGCTGCTGAGGCAGCCGGCAAGATCAAGGCCGCCCTGGACGCCAGGCAAAGTGCCGAGACGCTAATTATGGCGAGGACGGATGCCATTGCCGTCGAAGGCTTCGATGCAGCCCTTGAGCGCGCCGAGCGCTATTTGGAAGCCGGCGCCGACATCCTGTTTATCGAAGCGCCCAACGACGAAGCCGAGATGAAAGCCCTGACCTTGCGGTTTCGGGATCGTGTGCCGTTGCTTGCGAACATGGTCGAAGGCGGTTTTACGCCGATGTTTGACGCCGAGAAGCTGACGGCTCTCGGTTACCGCATCGTCATCTTTCCCGGCGGATTGGTGAGAGCCCGGGCCCATATGGAGCGCGAATATTTTGCCAGCTTGAAGAAGCATGGTTGGAACCAGCCTTTCCGGAACCGAATGCTTGATTTGAAATCTCTCAATGAGACGCTTGGAACCGCTGACATCCTCGCCGTCGGCGCACAATATGACGCCGCGGCGCATGATGATTGATTCGGTAACCCTGGCCGTCCTCAAGGGACGACTGGAACAAATCGCCGATGAGATGGATGCGACGCTATTCCGCAGCGCCTTCAACCCGATTATCGCCGAAGCCCACGACGCATCGCACGGTATTTACGACGCGGTGAGCGGCAAGACGTTAGTCCAGGGGAAGTCAGGGCTGCCGATTTTCGTCGGTGCTATGTCGTTTGCCGTCAAAACCGTGATCGACAAAGTGTCGAAGGACGGTGGCCTTGCGGAGGGCGATGTCTACGTCTTCAACGATCCGTATGATGGCGGCACGCATCTTTCGGATTTCAAACTTGTCCGGCCTTATTTTCGAAACGGCGAGCTGTATTGCTATCTGGCATCGGTCGGCCATTGGCATGACGTCGGCGGCAACGTTCCCGGCAATTACAATCCGGAAGCCACGGAGAGCTTCCAGGAAGGCATGCTGATCCCGCCGGTTAAGTTGATCGAGGCCGGTCAATTCCGCCAAGACATCGTCGATATCATGCAGGCCAATTCACGCCAGCCGATCAGCCTGTATGGAGATCTCAATGGTCAGATCAACGCCCTGGACCTGGGTGAACGGCGGCTGACCGCGTTGCTGGACGAATACGGGGACGACACGGTAAAAGAGGCGTTGGCTGAGTTGCAGGCCCGCGCCGCGCAGTTGATGCGGATGAATATTGCCGAACTCCCGGACGGCAAATATGCCTGCGATGACTGGCTCGACAATGACGGGATCGTTGATGAGCCATTGAAGATCGCGCTTGATTTGACGATCACCGGCGAAACCATGACGCTGGATTTCTCGCGCTCGTCGCCGGCCTGCGCGGGACCCGTGAATATTGCCCTCTCAACCGCCGTCGCTTCGGTCTACGTAGCGCTCAAGCACGTCTTCAACGACGTGCCGGCGAACGCCGGCGTCCTTGATCCCATCGAAATTATCATCCCCGACGACACCTTGCTGGCCGTCAAGGCGCCGAAGCCGGTCGGCGGCTATACGGAAACCATATTGCGCCTCATCGACGTCGTCTTCGGCGCCGTCGCGCAAGCCGCTCCGGAACGCAGCAATGGCTGTGCCTATGGGACGATCAATGCCCTGTCGCTTGCCGGTTATCGCCGCGACGGCCGGCGCTGGGTGATGTTCAGTTTCTTTGGCGGCGGGCACGGCGGCCACCCCGAAGGCGATGGCCTGAATCACGGCAATGCGCCGATCTCCACCGCGACCATCCCACCCATCGAAATCCTCGAAGCCGCCTACCCCATGTACTTCACGCAGTGGGCCCTGCGCCCCGATAGCGGCGGACCGGGAAGACATCGCGGCGGTCTCGGGGCGATTTATGAGATCGAATTGTTGGAAGAAAACGCCGACGTCTTCTTGTTCGGCGAGCGCGGCCGTTATGCGCCGCCGGGTGTCGTCGGTGGTGACCACGGCGCGCTCAATCGTTTCAGCTACGAACAAAAAGACGGTTTCCTGGAGCCCCCCATGGCCTCGAAAATGGTCGGCATCAAGATAGAGAAAGGCCAGCGCCTGCATCTTGAAACGCCCGGCGGCGGCGGATACGGGCCGGCCCTTCAGCGCGACCCGGCAGCGGTTGGCAAAGATGTCTCCTTGGGCTACGTCAGCCCAGCAGCAGCAGAACGTGACTTTGGCGTGATCGTCGACGACCAGGGCAACGTCGACCAGGACCGCACCCTCAAGCATCGCGGTTCACTGGGATCATGAGCCAAGAACCGAAATTCGTAGTCGGTGTTGATGTCGGCGGAACCTTCACCGATGTGTTCTTTCTTGATGAAGCCTCTGGTCAGTGCGGCGTCGCCAAGGTTCCCTCGACACGGCCCGATCAATCCCAAGGCTTTATCGAAGGCATTCGTTCCGGTGTGGCGGATTTCACCGCGCTGGCGACGGTTGTCCATGGAACAACCGTCGGCACAAACGCTCTATTGGAACGCAAGGGCGCGAAGACCGGTATCATCACGACCAGCGGATTTCGCGACGCCCTTGAAATGCGCCGGCGCGACCGGCCGACCACCTGGGGCCTGTGGGGCCAGTTTGAGCCTGTCGTGCCGCGCAATTTGCGCCTCGAGGTCGCCGAACGCACCTTGGCCGACGGAACCGTTCACACCGCGGTCGACCCGGAGGAGGTCAAGGCCGCCGCACGGCAGTTGATCGACGCCGGGGTTGAATCCGTTTGTGTCGTGTTCATCAACGCCTACGCCAATATCACCAATGAACAATCCGCCGTCGCCGCCGTCCGGGACGTTTGGCCAAACGACCATGTCGTCGCGTCGTCGGAGATTCTGCCGGAGATCAGGGAATTTGAACGCACATCGACGGCAACACTGAACGCCTATTTGCAACCGACAATCGGCAACTATCTTCAACAGTTGGAAACCGCGCTCGGCAATGGCGGATTTGCCGGCCAGGTGCTGATCGTCCAATCGAACGGCGGCGTCATGTCCGTCGATGTCGCGCGCCGGTTGCCTGTGCGCACCGCCTTGTCGGGACCGGCAGCCGGCGTTATCGCCAGCGCCTACATCGCCGAGGTCGCGGGGTTCCCGAATGTGATCACCTGTGACATGGGCGGCACCAGTTTCGATGTTTCTTTGGTCGCCGGCGGTGAAAGTGCGCTCAGTGCCCAGACATCGATCGATTTCGGCATGGTGATCCGCACGCCGATGATTGAAATCACCACCATCGGCGCCGGCGGTGGATCGATTGCCTGGGTCGATCGCGGCGGATTGCTGCAGATCGGACCTGAATCGGCAGGCTCCGACCCCGGACCCGTCTGCTACGGGCAAGGCAATGACCGGCCTACGGTCACCGACGCGAATCTAGTGCTCGGCCGGATCAATGCCGAACGTCCGATCGGCGGCAAGCTCGACCGGCTTGACGTCGAGGCCGCAAAGTCCGCGATTGAGACGCATGTGGGTGCGCCGCTGGGGCTTGATCCCATGAATGCGGCGGAGGCCATTGTCCGGGTCGCCAATTCGCGGATGGCAGGGGCAATCCGGTTGGTGTCGATCGAGCGCGGCCACAATCCGAACGAGTTTGCCGCCATGCCGTTTGGCGGCGGCGGCGCCCTGCACGCCGGCGCCTTGATCAAAGAGGTCGGATTGAAAAACGCTTTGGTGCCGCGTTACCCGGGCGTCACCAGTGCACTTGGCTGCACCATCGCCGATATGCGTTACGACTTCGTGCAGACCGTGAACGGCATGTTGGACACCATGGATATGGTGGATCTGCAATCTCATATGGCGGCGTTGGCCGGCCAGGGAATTCAGTTGCTGGGCGACGCGAACGTGAGTTTCGGTGTCCTGGAAACCGTGTTCGAGTTGGACATGTCCTATCTTGGTCAGACCCATACCGTCGATGTCTCATTGCCGGCTGTGCTCTCAGACGGCGTGGTGAAAATCTCGCGCGATCAAATTTTCGACGCGTTCACGTCCCGTTACGCCCATGTATACGGGCGTCCCCTGGAAGGTATCTCCATCCGAGTGCTCAATTTGCGGGTATCGGTCATTGGCCGGCGCCCGAAATTCAATCTGGAACTCCTCGCTCCCGATGATTCGTGCAACACAGTTGACGCGACATTGGGACAACGCGAAGTTTGGGTTGATGGCGCCTGGCACCAGACCAAGGTTTTCGAGCGGCTAAGCCTGCCTGTCGGGGCCGTGATCCCGGGTTCGGCCCTGCTCGAACAATCCGATACAACCATCTTTATCGAGCCGGATCTGTGCGGCACGGTGGACGAATATGGCAATTTGATCATTTCACGTCAGGAACCCGCTTGAGATGTTGAAACTGGAGCCGCTCCGTACGGGCTTCGTCATTTGCGACATGCAGAACGATTTCGTTCATCCGGACGGCGCCTACGGCCGCGCCGGCCAGACATCGCGCGCTATCACGGCGCTTCCGGAACGTCAGAAGTTGGTCGCCACAGCCGCACGCGGCGCCGGTGCATGGGTCATATCAACGCATTTCACACTGGTGCCCGGGAAGTACGGCACGCCTTTTATTTCCGCTCACTTGAAGCGCCTGCGCCCGTTTTTGGGGCCTGGTGATTTCGTCCCCGACAGCTTCGGCCACGACCTTATCGATGAATTGCAGCCGGCCGACCTGAAGGTTGAGAAAGTCGCGTTTTCAGCGTTTTACATGAGTAGGCTCGAATGGGTACTGCGTCGGGCCGGGCTCGAAACACTGATCTTCTGCGGCATCGTCACCAATGGCGGTGTCGCCTCGACGGTCCGCGACGCCCACGTCCGGGATTTCAACTGCATCGTTTTGGAAGACGGCTGCGCCGCTTTCAGCGAGGAAACCCACAAGTCCACCATCAGCTCATTATCGACACTGGCCGAAATTGCCAGTTGCGCCGAAGCTGCGGCGGCCTTGGAGAGTTAGTTCATGGCCGTTCTGCCCGCCGTTGATGTCGAATTCGAGGTTACTGTCCCCATCGTCATTGTCGGCGCCGGCGCCTGCGGGCTGGCGGCGGCGCTTGCCGCAAAGGACGATGGCGCCGAGGTTTTGGTCCTTGAACGCGATGCCGTTCCCCAGGGATCGACCGCCCTTTCGTCAGGGTTCATCCCGGCCTGCGAGACGCAGATACAGCGCGATAAGGGTATCGAAGATTCCGTAGACGCCTTCGCCGCCGATATCCTCGGCAAGGCCCACAATGAAACCGACGCGGATATGGTGCGGGCGATTTGTCGTGAGTCCGGACCAGCCATCGATTGGCTGATGGACAGGCACGGCATTGAATTCATCTTGGTTGAAGGCTTTCTTTACCCCAACCACAGCTATCTGCGCATGCATGCGACGCCATCGCGAACCGGCGCCGATTTGATTGGCGCCATGACCCGCGCGGCGGAACAGGCCGGCATTGATATCGTCACCAATTCCGCCGTCGTTGATCTGTACGCTGATGCCAGTAACCGGATCACCGGGCTTCGGTTCGAACACCCGGACGGCAGCGATGAACGGCTTGGTTGCGGTGCGCTCATTCTGGCCTGCAACGGTTTCGGCGGCAATCCGGAGATGGTCCGCCAGTTCATTCCCGACATGGCGGAAGCCAACTATTTTGGCCATACGGGGAACCAGGGTGATGCGATCCGCTGGGGTGAGAGCCTGGGCGCGGCGACGGCTGATTTAGGTTCCTTTCAGGGACATGGATCGGTCGCCCATCCGCACGGCATCTTAATCAGCTGGGCGCTGATGATGGAGGGCGGCATTCAAGTCAATTCAGACGGCTTGCGGTTCTCCAATGAACATGAGGGCTACTCCGAGCAAGGCCGCCGCGTGATCGCGCAGGCCGGGCATATCGCCTGGAACATATTTGATGACCGTCTCTACGCTTTTGCCCAGGATTTTGAAGATTTTCGTCAGGCTGTCGCCGCCGGCGCCATCGTGTCGGCGGCTGATATCCCTCAGTTGGCAGTGGTTAGCGGACTGCCGGAGGGAAATCTCAGATCGACTTTCGAGGAAGTCGGCCGCTTGGCGACGTGCGAGGGCGCCGATACCTTCGGCCGGGATTTCACGACCGCGCCAATGCTGACGCCGCCCTACCGCGCCGCAAGAGTCACCGGATCCCTGTTCCATACCCAGGGCGGCTTGCTGGTCGACGAAAAGGCGCGGGTCCTGCACCACGACGGCTCGCCGTTTCCCAATCTCTATGCCGGCGGCGGTGCGGCGCGCGGCGTGTCCGGCCCATCCGACTGGGGATATCTATCCGGCAACGGTTTGCTGACCGCGCTGACACTGGGACGCATCGCCGGCCGCTCGGCAACTGCTGTGGCTTCTCAAAGCTTAAATTCCGACATGCATTAACCATTTTCATGAACTGAAGTATTTCCCTGATGGCATTGTCACGTTAACAGGCCATCTATTTGGCAATAGTGATAGGCTCAGGACATGGAACCTATCTCATACAGCCGCCATCGTTTCCCACCGGGCATCATCCAGCACGCAGTTTGGCTATATTTTCGATTTTCTCTGAGTTTCCGGGATGTTGAAGACCTGCTTGCTGAACGAGGCATTAATGTTTCTTACGAAACGGTCCGCCGTTGGACGGTAAAATTCGGAAAGCTGTATTCCCGACGGCTCCACAAGCTGAGGCCCGAACCGAGTTCAACCTGGCACATCGACGAAGTGTTTTTGAAGATTGGCGGCAAGCAAATGTATCTCTGGCGCGCGGTTGATGATGAAGGCGAAGTGCTGGATGTCTTGCTCCAATCACGCCGCAATACAGCGGCTACAACCAAGTTTCTACGACGCACTATCAAGAGACATCAGACAACGCCATGCGTCGTTGTGACGGAAAAGTGGCGACCGTCAATGTCGGCTGTTCGAGATATTCTGCCGAGCGCGAAACATCTGGTTGGAAAGCGCTCGAACAATCGCGCCGAAAACTCACATCAGCCAACGAGACGACGAGACGACGAGACGACGAGAACGAAAACAGCAACGCTTCAAGTCTATCAAGTCCGTGCAGCGTTTCCTCTCAACCTTCACCGCCTTCTATAACCACTTCAATATTCAGCGGCATCTCATCTCCCGAATGACAATG
>Ga0114932_10002660_pt1 | contig 18516 bp, 15 predicted proteins | sample 2SBtaG_2_FD_87286 | JGI IMG/M metagenome (GOLD analysis project Ga0114932, IMG submission 87286) | Deep subsurface microbial communities from Kolumbo volcano to uncover new lineages of life (NeLLi) - 2SBTROV12_ACTIVE470 metaG | ecosystem: Environmental > Aquatic > Marine > Volcanic ... | reverse complement strand
TGTCCTGTGCCGCGCTCACCCCAAGGCGCGCGACCAGAACGTCATAAACTTTCTTTAGAATAGCCGCCTCGATCCGGCGCTTTTCCAGCATTGGCATTGGTGGTTGCGGCGTTGACACGTCTGTTTATCCCGAAGTTTTTCGTGGCGTGCACGACAAGGCCAAGGTCTGTTTCAACCCCGTCTTACCTAACCACAGCCTTGGATTGTGTGTAAAGAGATCCCGCGGAACCAGAGATTACCGCAAAAACCCGCTCAAAAGCCAGGAAAGGTCCTGCTACAGCGGAATACGGGTTATTTTGAAACCCTTTCTTTGTAGCATCGGCAAGAGCCCGTATTTGCCACCAAGATGGGCGGCGCCAACGGCGACAAAAGTGCCTCCCGCGCTCAGTGCTCTGGTCAAAGTTGGCGTCCAGGCCTTGTTGCGCGCCAGCAGAATTTTCTGATCGCGAAACCGCGCCAAAAGTTCCACACCGCGCCGATTGGGAATTTGACGGTCCACGTAGTCAATAAATACCTGCGTCAGTTCGACGTTTTCCGATACAAGCAAGCTGAAGTAACGCCCGACTGCATAGGGTTGCTGGCTGGCAATGCCCGCCAATTATTGCCGCGTTTCCTTGGGAAGCCTCGGCCAGAGGCTGGCACCGTTGCATGAAATTGACTGAGCCGACGCTTGCGACGTTAAAACCCAAACCAAAGCTAGAACAAGCAGGCGACTCCAAGAATAAATGCGCATTTTCAAAATTCCCAAAAAATATTCACTATGTCGGCACTTCAATTTTTACGAGACGGTACCAGTAATCGCCCGCTACGAACTCAGAGAAAAAATTGAATTTGCCATACTTGACAAAGAATGTAGCCGATTGATCTCGGCGGTTGATCATCTTGAATTCGTATCCGTCTTTGGATTTACTTAGCACGCCGCTCCAAATACCCGAGTATTTGCTGCCCTTTGACACCAAATTAAACCGGCATTTACCGCGTGTTCTTTTGCAGTCAAACGGCTGTAATTTGTGTCATAATACCCCACCGCAGTCTTCGAAACCAGTAACCGATCAAGCACAATCAGGGGGTGTTTCACCGGGCGGTTTGCCAGGTCGTGCAGCGATACAGAACAATAGGTCTGAACGCGCAGTGGGGCCATGTTACCGGTCCTTGAAATCCCCCGGTAAACTCCGTACATGAATCCCAACATCACCCCTATGCGATCAAGGAGTCACGCGATGGCCAGAACCAACCCCATGCAATTCATTCAGCAGGTTCGTGCCGAAGTGTCAAAAGTCGTGTGGCCGTCGCGCCGTGAAACCACGGTGACCACGGTCATGGTGTTTATCATGGCGGCAGTGGCGGCGATGTTCTTCTTTATGATTGACCAGATTATCAAACTGGGCCTGACGACGACTTTGGGATTGTTTTGATATCAAAGCCACGGCATCTGGCATGCGGCTTGGCGCAGAATTTCTGAGACAGACCCCTTGAACCCCCCAGTTTTCGGTTGTAAAGCGTCATCCATCCCAGACAGTAGCGCGCATTTATAGGTACAGAGCGCGGTTTTCTGTTCAGGATAAGCATAGGTAAGATGCTGAAAAGACACGGTTTTCAGGCAGAATCACTGCCACACGCAAAGGTGCAGGCAACATGGCGAAACGCTGGTATTCGGTAAGTGTTCTCTCGAACTATGAGAATAAAATCGCCGAAGCGATTAAAGAGGCCGTTGCTCAGGAAGGGCTGGAAGACGAGATATTTGACGTTCTTGTCCCTACCGAAGAAGTTCTTGAAATGCGCCGGGGCAAAAAGGTGCAGGTCGAACGCCGTTTTATGCCGGGTTACGTTCTGGTGCAGATGGACCTGACAGACCGCGGCTATCATCTGGTGAATTCGATCAACCGCGTAACCGGTTTTCTTGGCCAGCAGGGCCGCCCGACTCCGATGCGCGACAGCGAAGTCGCCGTCATCATGAATCAGGTCGAAGAAAACGCTGAAAGCCCGCGTTCGTTGATTTCTTACGATGTGGGCGAACAGGTGAACGTCATCGACGGACCTTTTGAAGGCTTTTCCGGCAACGTCGAGGATGTCGACGAAGACGCGCAACGGCTTAAGGTGTCCGTGTCAATTTTTGGCCGCGCCACCCCGGTGGAGCTGGAATACACGCAGGTTTCCAAGCAAAGTTGAGCTATGGCGACCCGCCGTTTTGGCCGGAATTATGTTTCGCGAATCCGCTTGCCATCGCACTGCCCAACGCCTAAACGGCCAACTTCCGCCGCGCAGTAGCGTCTGCGCTGGAAAATCTCGTGGGAGGCATCGGCGCGCGCGCGTGTCCGGCCGGACCACTTAACCAATGACGGCGCGTATCGCGATATGCCGCCGAGGTGACAAAGGAGGCCACGATGGCCAAAAAAATAGCCGGCACCATGAAGCTGCAGGTTCCTGCAGGTCAAGCCAATCCATCCCCACCAGTAGGCCCAGCTTTGGGTCAACGCGGGATCAACATCATGGAATTCTGCAAAGCGTTCAATGCCAAGACGCAGGAGATGGAGCCGGGTGCGCCGTGCCCGACAATCATCACCTATTATGTTGATAAATCCTTCACCATGGACATCAAAACTCCGCCCGCCAGCTACTTGCTGAAAAAAGCGGCCAAGCTGAAATCGGGTGCCACCAATCCGGCGCGCGACGTTGTGGGTTCTGTGACAGCCAAACAGGTCAAAGAAATCGCCGAAGCGAAAATGAAAGACCTCAGTGCCAACGATATCGACGCGGCAATGCTGATTATCATGGGCTCGGCCCGTTCGATGGGTATCGAGGTAAAGGGGTAGATCATGGCCAAATTTGGAAAAAGAACCACCGCCGCCCGTGCTGCTTTCAAAGGCAAAATCGACGTGACCGTGGACGAGGCCGTCGCATTGGTCAAAGCCAACGCCACGGCAAAATTCGATGAAACCGTTGATATCGCGCTGAGCCTTGGCGTAGACCCGCGCCATGCAGACCAAATGGTGCGCGGTGTTGTCAGCCTGCCAAACGGCACAGGTAAAACCATGCGCGTGGCAGTGTTTGCGCGCAACGAAAAAGCCGACGAGGCCAGTGCCGCCGGTGCGGATATTGTGGGTGCCGAGGACCTGATGGAAACCATTCAGGGTGGCACAATCGATTTTGATCGCTGTATTGCAACGCCAGACATGATGCCGATTGTTGGCCGTCTGGGTAAAGTGCTTGGCCCCCGCAACCTGATGCCCAACCCGCGGGTTGGTACGGTGACCATGGACATCAAAGCCGCTGTTGAAGCCGCCAAAGGCGGCGAAGTGCAGTTCAAGGCTGAAAAAGCCGGTGTCGTGCACGCGGGTATCGGCAAAGCGTCGTTCAGCGCGAAACAGCTGACCGAGAATGTAAAAGCGTTCGTTGCCGCTGTGCAAAAGGCCAAGCCCTCGGGGTCAAAAGGTGCCTATATGAAAAAAATCGCGCTCAGCTCCACCATGGGTCCCGGTGCAAGCGTCGATATTGCGTCCGCGTTGGGAGCAGAAGAAAATACGGCTTGAGAGTATTCTTGCCCCGGTTTCGGTGTATCGCCGGGCCGGGGCCGATAAAACAGTGCGGTGAGGCTTCATGATCCATTCGCTACCCTTCACACCGTACCCGGTCGAGCGCACCACACATGATTGTCCGTTGTGCGGTGAAAATGAAGCCACAGAGATTTCCCAAACAGATAGACGTTTCAAGACAAACACACATGTCAAATGCGACGCGTGCGGCATGGTCCGACAGCATCCTTTGCCAAGCGAAAGCGCGCTGGCCGATTATTACAGACACTATTACCGCAGCGATTACCAAAAGCAGGTCGAACCTTCGCAAAAGCATATTAAAAAGCGCATAAAAGAGGCCACGCGGCGCTTTGATAGATTAAGCGGGGAATTACCGACCAAGGCCGCTATCGTGGATTTTGGCTGCGGGTCCGGTGAATTTATTCAGCTGTCCGTTGCCCGCGGCCACACGGCGGGCGGTTTTGAACCCGGACAGGGTTACGCCAGATACGCCAGGGATGTGGCCGGTCTGGATGTCGAATGCGTGGGCTGGCAGGACTACAAGCCCAAGCAACCGGCGGACGCTGTGACCACATTTCACGTCTTCGAGCATTTGGTAAATCCTGTAGATGCATTCGCCAAAGCCGTGTCCTGGCTGAACGACGACGGTCTTGTGTACATCGAGGTGCCAAATATCGCCCGGTCGCTGGCCCGCAAGGGATTTGGTTGCCTGCACTTCGCGCACACATTGGGGTTTGGCCGGTTCTCGCTGGAACTGTTGGGGGCCGTCAACGGCTTTGGCGTGGTTCAGGTCTTTGACGATTATGACATCGGATTGGTTCTGCGCAAAGGTGGCGCGCGAAAGCTTGCGGATATTCGGGCAGACTCGGTTCAGGAACTCAATGACTGGAACCTGACTACTGTGCGTAGGCAATACTGGGATTACACGGCCTCAAAGATTTTGCCTTGGCGTCGGAAATAGCCGGTAACAAGTTTTTCACTTACCCGCACCGCAGCGTACGTAAATATTACAATAAACCTGATCGGCCTTTTCCCGCCCGAGACAGAGAACGGGTCCGTGCGCGAAATGCCTGGCCGTCCGTTATAAATACCACTATTAGGTACTGAAAAAGCCACCACAAACCCACGGCAGTTGATTTTCTGCGCCTACTTTGCTAACCTGAATTCACGGAAATGCATTCCATCGGCTTGTCGCTTCAGCGATTGGCCGCTTGTGTGTGTTTTAGCCCTTCACATTGCCTGCCAAAACCCCTAAGTAGCACCCATTCGGGTCGCTGCATATGTGCTGCGGCCTGAATGATTCGTCCAAGACGGCCGGTGGCGCGGGAATTCCCAAACCATAATTCCGACCTGAGACGGGAATTGAACAATACTTTTTTGGGCAAACACCCAAGAGCGAGATTGCGAAGGACCCGTAAGGACCCGAATGTCGGGCTTACGCCCGGCAAAAGTGAGAGCCGGAGGGTCTTGCCCTCCATGACTAGGAGCATACCTGTGGACAGAGCCCAAAAAGAAGCAGTGGTCAGTGAACTTGGCCAAATCTTCGCGGACTCTGGCGTAATTGTCGTAGCACATTACGCAGGTCTTACGGTTGCAGATATGACTGATCTAAGGGCCCGCATGCGCGACGCCGGTGGATCGGTACGTGTCGCCAAGAACAGGCTCGCCAAAATCGCTCTGACGGGTGCCCCCTGCGAAAGCATTTCAGGGTTACTCAACGGAATGACCGTTCTCGCCTATTCAGAGGACCCGGTAACTGCAGCGAAAGTTGTGGAAGCCTACGCCAAGGACAACAAAAAGCTGGTCGTTCTTGGGGGTGCTATGGGTGAAACGGCCCTTGACCCGGCCGGTGTGAAAGCCGTGGCCGCCATGCCTTCGCGTGAGGAGCTTATCGCTTCGATCGCGGGATGCATCGGCGCCCCAGCTGCCAACATTGCCGGTGCGATTGGCGCGCCTGCCCAAAACATCGCTGGTGCATTGTCCACCATCGAAGATCGGGCGGCGGCATAACTGACTGCAATTCGTAAGGCGTGTGCAAGTGAAACATCATCGCGCTGGAACATAACAGAAAACGAAACGGAAAAAAGCAAATGGCTGATCTGAAAAAAATGGCAGAAGAGATCGTCGGTCTGACACTTCTCGAAGCCCAAGAACTGAAGACAATCCTGAAAGACGAATACGGCATCGAGCCCGCAGCAGGAGGCGCCGTAATGGTTGCCGGCGGCGGCGGCGACGCTGGTGGTGAGGCGGCAGAGGAAAAAGACGAATTCGACGTCATCCTGAAATCTGCCGGCGACAAGAAAATTGGCGTGATTAAAGAAGTCCGCACCATCACTGGTCTGGGCCTCAAAGAAGCCAAGGATCTTGTGGACGCAGGCGGTAAAGCCGTCAAAGAAGGTGTGTCCAAAGCCGAAGCGGAAGAAATCAAAGGCAAGCTGGAAGCAGCCGGTGCCGAAGTTGAACTAAAGTGATCACGGCCCAAGGGCTGGGATCATCCCGGATTTGATCCGGGTTCTCTTGGCCCTTGGTTGAGACCCCGGATCAAGTCCGGGGCAAGAAACACCGGCTGGACCCGCCAAAAGCAGGTCCGGCCAAATCCGTCTTTCAAGAGGCCTTGTGCGCCAGGACCTCTTGAAAGACGCGGTTAAAGGATCGGGTGCGCGGCTTTGGGAAGTCCCGCAAGAATAGGTCCCAAACCCACAGGTGAGCAGACCATTCCGGTGTCCCGACGGAATGTTGTGCGCGCAATCGAAAGGTGACTAAGAGTCATGCCGCAGACCCATTCAGGCCACAAACGTATCCGCAAACATTTTGGCAAAATCCGCGAAGTTCTGGAAATGCCAAACCTGATTCAAGTTCAAAAAAGCAGCTACGAGCTATTTCTGAAATCCGGCGAAGCCCCAACACCCACGGACGGCGAAGGCATCAAAGGCGTGTTCCAGTCGGTATTCCCGATAAAGGATTTCAACGAAACGTCTATTCTGGAGTTCGTAAAATACGAACTGGAAAATCCTAAATACGATGTGGAAGAATGCCAGCAACGCGACATGACCTATTCGGCGCCCCTGAAGGTCACGCTGCGTCTGATCGTTTTTGATGTGGACGAAGACACCGGCGCGCGGTCGGTCAAAGACATCAAGGAACAGGACGTGTTCATGGGCGATATGCCCCTGATGACGCCCAACGGCACGTTTGTTGTCAACGGGACTGAACGCGTCATCGTTAGCCAAATGCATCGTTCTCCCGGTGTGTTTTTCGACCACGACAAGGGCAAAACCCACTCAAGCGGCAAGCTGTTATTTACCAGCCGTATCATCCCTTATCGCGGCTCTTGGCTCGATTTTGAATTTGATTCCAAGGATCTGGTGCATGCGCGGATCGACCGTCGCCGCAAATTGCCGGTCACGACGCTGTTGATGGCTTTGGGTCTGGATCAGGAAGGCATTTGCGATGCCTATTACGACACCGTCAATTTCAAGCTGATCAAAAAGAAAAAGGCCTGGAGCACCCCGTTTTTTCCTGATCGGATCCGTGGCACCAAACCCGACTATGACATCGTCGATGCCAAGACTGGCGAGGTAATCGCGGAAGCCGGTAAAAAAGTCACCCCGCGTTCAGTGAAAAAGCTGATCGATGACGGCAAAGTCAAAAATATCCTTGTACCCTACGAACAGATTGCTGGCCGCTATGTGGCCAAAGACATCATAAACGAGAAAACCGGCGAGATCTGGGTCGAAGCCGGGGACGAATTGACGTGGGAAGTCGACGCCAAAACCGAAGAAGTTGTTGGCGGTTCGCTGAAAACCCTGCTTGATAATGGTGTCACGGATATTCCGACTCTCGACATCGACAACATCAATGTGGGTGCCTACATCCGTAACACGCTGGCCGTGGACAAAAACCTGAACCGCGATACGGCGTTGATGGATATTTATCGCGTCATGCGCCCGGGTGAACCGCCTACCGTCGAAACTGCCTCGGCGTTATTTGACACGCTGTTCTTTGACGGTGAACGGTACGACCTGTCGTCGGTTGGGCGCGTTAAAATGAATATGCGTCTTGATCTGGATGCACCCGATACCCTGCGCACCCTGCGGAACGAAGACATCATTGCGGTGATCAAAGCGCTGGTTGACCTGCGCGACGGCAAGGGTGACGTGGATGACATCGACCACCTTGGCAACCGTCGTGTACGCTCTGTGGGCGAACTGATGGAAAACCAATACCGGGTTGGTTTGCTGCGTATGGAGCGTGCTATCCGCGAGCGCATGTCGTCCGTTGAAATCGATAACACGATGCCCCAAGACCTGATCAACGCTAAACCGGCGGCGGCGGCGGTGCGGGAATTCTTTGGCTCAAGCCAGCTGTCTCAATTCATGGACCAGACCAACCCGCTGTCGGAAGTGACGCACAAGCGCCGTCTGTCGGCGCTTGGCCCCGGCGGTCTGACCCGTGAGCGTGCCGGTTTTGAAGTGCGCGACGTACACCCGACCCATTACGGTCGCATGTGCCCGATCGAAACGCCCGAAGGGCCAAATATTGGCCTGATCAACAGCCTTGCGTCCTATGCGCGCGTGAACAAATACGGCTTTATCGAAACCCCGTACCGCAAAGTGGTGGACAGCCGTGTCACCGACGACGTCGAGTATATGTCGGCCACCGAGGAAATGCGCCACACTGTTGCGCAGGCCAACGCTCAGCTTGATGAAAAAGGCAAATTTGTCAACGATCTGGCGTCAAGCCGCCGGTCGGGTGAATATACGCTGACCGCGCCTGAAAACATCGATTATATCGACGTGTCACCCAAGCAATTGGTATCCGTCGCGGCATCGCTGATTCCGTTTTTGGAAAACGACGACGCCAACAGGGCCTTGATGGGCTCGAACATGATGCGTCAGGCCGTGCCGCTGCTTAAGGCCCAGGCCCCTTTCGTGGGCACCGGCATTGAATCGGTTGTAGCGCGTGACTCGGGTGCCGCTATTGTTGCGCATCGCGGCGGTATCATCGATCAGGTGGACGCCATGCGTATCGTTGTGCGCGTGACCGACAAATTGGAACCCGGCGACCCGGGTGTCGATATCTACCGTTTGCGCAAATTTCAGCGCTCTAACCAGAACACCTGTATCAACCAGCGCCCGCTGGTCAAAGTGGGCGACAAGGTTTCCAAAGGCGAAGTCGTCGCTGACGGTCCCAGTACCGATCTTGGCGAACTGGCACTGGGCAAAAACACGTTGGTCGCGTTCATGCCATGGAACGGCTACAATTATGAGGACTCGATCCTCATATCCGAGCGCATCGTCAAAGACGACGTGTTCACAAGCGTGCATATCGAAGAATTTGAAATCGCCGCGCGCGACACCAAACTCGGGCCCGAAGAAATCACCCGCGACATTCCGAATGTCGGCGAAGAGGCGCTGCACAATCTGGACGAGGCCGGTATCGTTTATATCGGTGCCGAAGTTGGTCCTGCGGATATTCTGGTTGGCAAGATCACCCCCAAGGGCGAAAGCCCGATGACGCCGGAAGAAAAACTTCTGCGCGCCATCTTTGGTGAAAAGGCCTCTGACGTGCGCGACACGTCTTTGCGTTTGCCGCCGGGAGACTATGGCACAGTGGTCGAAGTGCGTGTGTTTAACCGCCACGGTATCGAAAAAGATGAGCGCGCCCTGCAAATCGAGCGCGAAGAGGTGGAAACCCTGTCGCGCGACCGTGACGACGAATTGGCGATTCTGGATCGCAACATCTACGCGCGTCTGAAAACCGCCATTTTGGGTAAAGTGGCTGTCAAAGGTCCCAAGGGCGTCAAACCCAAATCCAAAGTCACCGAAGAGCTGCTTGAAAGTCTTTCAAAGGGACAGTGGTGGCAACTGGCTCTGGGCGACGACAAAGAGGCAGCCGCAATCGAGGCACTGAACAATCAGTACGAACTGCAGAAAAACGTTCTGACTGCCCGTTTTGAGGACAAGGTCGAAAAGGTTCGTCGCGGCGACGATCTGATGCCCGGCGTGATGAAGATGGTCAAAGTCTTTATCGCCGTGAAACGCAAATTGCAGCCCGGCGATAAAATGGCCGGTCGCCACGGCAACAAAGGCGTGATCAGCCGCGTTGTACCGCAAGAAGATATGCCGTTCCTTGCAGATGGCACGCCGGTCGATTTCTGTCTGAATCCGCTGGGTGTGCCGTCGCGCATGAATGTGGGGCAAATTCTGGAAACCCACATGGGTTGGGCCGCGCGCGGTTTAGGCATGGCGATTGATCAGGGTTTGCAGGAATACCGTCGTTCCGGTGATATGAACCCGGTCCAGGAGGCCATGAAAATTGCCTACGGTGAAGAGCTTTACGAAGAGGTATTCAAAAAGATGCCCGAAAGCGCGTTACTGGAATGCGCTGATAACGTGACAGCGGGCGTGCCAATTGCCACGCCGGTGTTTGACGGTGCCAAAGAAGGCGACGTCAACAATGCGCTGGAACGTGCAGGTTTTGAAACTTCGGGGCAGTCGATCCTGTTTGACGGTCGCACAGGGGAACAATTTGCCCGCCCGGTGACCGTCGGCATGAAATACATCCTGAAACTGCATCACCTCGTAGACGACAAAATTCATGCCCGTTCAACCGGTCCTTACAGCCTTGTCACGCAGCAGCCACTGGGTGGTAAAGCGCAGTTTGGCGGACAGCGTTTCGGCGAAATGGAAGTCTGGGCGCTTGAAGCATACGGCGCGGCTTATACTTTGCAGGAAATGTTGACGGTGAAATCGGACGATGTGGCCGGTCGCACCAAGGTCTACGAAAGCATTGTCAAAGGCGAAGACAATTTCGAGGCCGGTGTACCGGAATCGTTCAATGTGCTGGTCAAAGAAATCCGTTCGCTCGGGCTGAATGTAGAGCTGCAGGACGCGGAGGTGGAATAACGGTGGGCGCCAAACCACCGCTTTCCCCGAAAAAAGATATTAGGAGTTCAAAATGAACCAGGAAATCACGAACAATCCCTTCGCCCCCGTCCAGGCCCCAAGAACCTTTGACGAGATAAAAATCTCGCTGGCCAGCCCTGAGCGAATCCTGAGTTGGTCTTTCGGCGAGATTAAAAAGCCCGAGACCATCAATTACCGCACGTTCAAACCCGAGCGCGACGGGCTGTTCTGCGCGCGTATTTTTGGCCCGATCAAGGACTACGAATGCCTGTGCGGCAAATACAAGCGCATGAAATACCGCGGCGTGACCTGCGAAAAATGTGGCGTCGAGGTGACCTTGCAAAAAGTCCGCCGCGAACGCATGGGCCACATCGAACTGGCCGCCCCGGTGGCGCATATCTGGTTCCTGAAATCGCTGCCGTCGCGCATCGGTCTGATGCTGGACATGACCCTGCGTGATCTGGAACGCATCCTTTATTTCGAGCAATATGTGGTGATCGAACCCGGCCTGACCGATCTGGTCCACGGCCAGTTGATGACCGAAGAAGAGTTCATGGACGCCGAAGACGCCTACGGTGCAGACGCGTTTAACGCCGGCATTGGCGCTGAAGCCATCCGCGAGATGCTGTCCCAGATCGATCTGGAAGCCGAAGCCGCGCAACTGCGCGACGAACTGGCCGTGGCCACGGGCGAACTGAAGCCAAAGAAAATAATCAAACGTCTGAAGGTTGTCGAAAATTTTCTTGAATCGGGCAACCGCCCGGAATGGATGGTTCTGACAGTCGTGCCGGTGATCCCACCGGAACTGCGCCCGTTGGTGCCACTGGACGGTGGTCGCTTTGCGACGTCTGACCTGAACGATCTGTACCGTCGCGTTATCAACCGCAACAACCGCCTCAAACGCCTGATCGAGTTGCGCGCGCCCGACATTATTGTGCGTAACGAAAAACGCATGTTGCAAGAATCGGTTGACGCGCTGTTTGACAACGGCCGCCGTGGACGGGTGATTACCGGTTCCAACAAGCGTCCGCTGAAATCACTGTCTGACATGCTGAAGGGTAAACAGGGCCGGTTCCGGCAAAACCTGCTGGGTAAGCGGGTGGATTTTTCGGGTCGTTCTGTCATCGTGACTGGCCCCGAGCTGAAACTGCACCAATGCGGTCTGCCCAAGAAAATGGCTTTGGAGCTGTTCAAACCGTTTATCTATTCACGGCTTGAGGCCAAAGGTCTGTCTTCCACTGTCAAACAAGCCAAAAAGATCGTTGAAAAAGAACGTGGCGAAGTTTGGGATATTCTGGATGAGGTCATCCGCGAACACCCGGTCATGCTGAACCGTGCGCCAACACTGCACCGTTTGGGTATTCAGGCGTTTGAACCGGTTCTGATTGAAGGCAAAGCCATTCAGTTGCACCCGCTGGTGTGTTCCGCGTTTAACGCTGACTTTGACGGCGACCAAATGGCGGTTCATGTGCCGTTGTCGCTTGAGGCACAGCTCGAAGCCCGCGTTTTGATGATGTCCACAAATAACGTGCTGTCGCCGTCCAACGGCCAGCCGATCATCGTGCCGTCACAGGACATGATTTTGGGTCTTTACTACATCACGCTGGAACGCGAAGGCCAAAAAGGCCAGGGCATGGTGTTTGGCGGCCTGGAAGAGGTCAACCATGCGCTGGACGCGGGCCTTGTCCACTTGCACAGTAAAATCACATGCCGGGTGCCGCAAATCGACGAAGAAGGCAACGAGGTGATGGTGCGCTTTGAATCCACGCCGGGCCGGGTGCGTCTTGGCGCTTTGATGCCCGCCAACCACAAAGCGCCATTTGATCTGGTGAACCGTCTGTTGCGTAAAAAGGAAGTCGGAGAAGTCATCGACACCGTTTACCGCTACTGTGGCCAGAAAGAATCGGTGATTTTTTGCGACCAGATTATGACCATGGGATTTCGCGAAGCCTTTAAGGCCGGGATTTCGTTTGGCAAAGACGACATGGTGATTCCCGACAGCAAATGGACAATTGTCAATTCCACCCGCGATTCCGTCAAAGAGTTCGAACAACAATATATGGACGGCCTGATTACGCAGGGCGAGAAATATAACAAAGTTGTCGACAGCTGGTCGAAATGTTCCGATCTCGTGGCTGAAGAAATGATGGGCGAAATGTCGGCGATGCGCCGCGACGACGCCGGCGCAGAACTTGAACCCAACTCGGTTTATATGATGGCCCACTCCGGTGCCCGCGGGTCTCCGGCACAAATGAAACAGCTGGGCGGAATGCGCGGACTGATGGCCAAACCGAACGGTGAAATCATTGAAACCCCGATTATCTCGAATTTTAAGGAGGGATTGTCAGTGCTCGAGTATTTCAACTCGACACACGGGGCACGCAAAGGTTTGGCCGACACGGCGCTCAAAACCGCGAACTCGGGTTATCTGACCCGTCGTTTGGTTGACGTGGCGCAAGACTGCATCGTGCGAGAGACCGATTGTGGTACGGAGCGCCGCATCACGGCGCGTGCGGCAATCAACGACGGTGAAGTCGTGGCGTCGCTGGCTGAACGTATTCTGGGCCGTGTCGCCGGAGAAGACGTGCTGCGGCCCGGAACGCAAGACCTGATCTGCCGCGCGGACGAACTGATCGACGAGCGTATGGCCGACATCATCGAAAGCGCCGGCGTACAATCGTTCCTGATCCGATCACCGCTGACCTGCGAAGCCGAAGAAGGCGTGTGTGTCAAGTGCTACGGCCGCGATCTGGCTCGTGGTACGCAAGTTAACCTTGGCGAAGCCGTCGGCATCATTGCAGCCCAGTCAATTGGCGAACCGGGCACACAGCTGACGATGCGAACGTTCCATATTGGTGGTATCGCACAAGGCGGTCAACAATCGTTCCAGGAAGCGTCGCACGACGGAAAAATTGAATTCCTGCGCAGCAATGTTCTGAAGAATGCCAATGGCGAGCATATCGTCATGGCGCGAAACATGGAATTAATCGTTGCCGATGAAAATGGCGAAGAACTGGCGTCCCACAAAATGGGCTTTGGATCGCGTTTGTTGGTCAAAAAGGGCGCCAAGGTCAAACGAGGCGATAAGCTGTTTGAATGGGATCCGTTTACTTTGCCCATTATCGCCTCCGTGGACGGTGTGGCGAAATTTGTCGATCTTGCCGCAGGAATATCTCTGCGCGATGAAACCGACGATGCAACGGGAATTTCCCAAAAAATCGTGACCGATTGGCGCACAGCGCCCAAGGGCAACGATTTGAAGCCTGAAATCATTGTGATGGATCCCAACACCGGTGAACCGGTGCGGCTGAAGAACGGAAATCCGGAAACGCACGCCATGTCGGTTGACGCCATCTTGTCGGTCGAGGACGGACAAGAGATCAAAGCCGGTGACGTGTTGGCGCGGATCCCACGCGAGGGCACCAAAACCAAGGACATCACCGGTGGTTTGCCGCGGGTCGCAGAACTGTTCGAAGCACGCCGACCCAAAGACCACGCGATCATCGCGGAAGTCGACGGGCACATCCAATATGGGCGGGACTATAAAAACAAGCGCCGTATTTCCATAATTCCCAACGACGACAGTCTTGAACCCGTTGAATACATGGTGCCCAAAGGCAAGCACATCCCCGTTCAGGAAGGTGACTTCATCCAAAAGGGTGAGTACATCATGGACGGCAATCCAGCCCCGCACGATATCCTGCAAATCATGGGTATCGAAGCGCTGGCCGATTATCTGATCGACGAAGTGCAGGATGTCTACCGTCTTCAGGGCGTGAAGATCAACGACAAGCACATCGAAGTGATTGTGCGCCAGATGCTCCAGAAATGGGAAATCAGCGCGTCCGGTGGCACCACGTTGCTGAAAGGCGAGCACGTTGACAAGGCGGAATTTGACGCGGTGAATGCCAAGGCGGTCGCCAATGGTCAGGAACCGGCCAAAGGTGGCCCCATCCTTCTGGGCATTACCAAAGCGTCATTGCAGACGCGGTCGTTCATATCAGCGGCGTCGTTTCAGGAAACCACACGGGTTCTGACCGAGGCGGCCACGCAGGGCAAGCGCGACAAGCTTATCGGGCTAAAGGAAAATGTGATCGTGGGTCGCTTGATTCCCGCCGGTACAGGCGGAGCGACGCAGCAGGTGCGCAAAGTCGCCCAGGACCGTGACCGCGTGATCATTGAAGCCCGCCGCGCCGAAGCCGAAGCCGCCGCTGCCCTGCTTGCGCCGGTCGAGGACGAGAGCTCAGTCTTTGGTGGTGATGTGGTGGAACGTGATCTCGACACCGGCGTCTTCGACACACCGGAACTGGATGACAACGACAGCGGTCTGGTCGACACACCGGAATCGATGGGCGAAGAACAACCTGAATAGGGTTTTGTCGTCGAACTGCAGCCTTTCGCGTTTTACCTGAAACATTGCGTTTCACGTAAAGCGTTGAAATCTTTGATTTCAGGCAGCGTTGGATGGGTCCGGTTTGACGCGAAATGTTTAAAAATGGGGCCTCGCTGGAAACGGCGGGGCCTTTTTTTGACTGTGAATGATTGTCATTGATTTGAAATGCCCAGTTTCGAGCCGCGTTCTGCGGCCTTGATTTCAACCTCAGACAGTCCGAATTCATCGGCAAACGTGCGGCGTGCAGCAACCAGCCGCGGGTCGGCAGGGTCAAGCCCAATGGTGCGGATGAACTCCTTCTTGGCGTGGTTGGCGCGGTTTTCGACGTCGATCGCCGTACGCATGACCTGGTCGATCATCTCGCCGCCAAAGCTGACGTGGTAGGACTGCGTATAATCCTTGAAGTGATGCAGGATGTGCAGGCGCGTCACGCGTTTTTCCACGCCGAATTTGCGAATATTAAGGTGCGCGGTCATGTGATACCACTCGTACCCCAGAAACGCGATAACGTGACCAATGAAAACGGTCACCACCGCCATGTCAAAAGCGTTTGCAAACCCCAAGAGCGCGAAGTTCAAGCCGTACAACACCACGCCGCCGGTCATTACCGGTAACACGAACCAGATTGGTACGAACAACATGCGGCCGTTGTTGGGAAAATCATGGTGGCCGTAATGGGCCAGATACAGCACGTTGAAATAAAACTGATTTTGCGGTGGTTTCAGGTGAAAAATAAACCGGTGGATCAGATACTCGGTGAGCATCTGGCCGAAGAAACCCACTACGATCAGTGCCGCGAAAATGGCCTGCCAACGTGTGACTGCAAACAAGATCGTCAGGACCAGAACGCCCAGCAATACCTTGATCGCCAGATGTTGCCACAACAACGAAAACCGAAAACGCAAAGCGCGATCATCGCTTTTGACCTGCGTTTGAATATTGGCAATGGACAAGGGAGTGGCCCCGCTTTGGTTGGTTTGGAAATATAATAGCGCGGGCTGTAATAAAATGACAGACCGACGGATTTTATTGCTTTCAAGAGACGCCATTTTCGACTGGTGGTGCCGACCGGTCCAAGGCACAGTGAACGGGTACTAAACAGAAATCTCCACATGAAGATAACTGACAACACACGCGGCGCATTTCTGATGATGGGTTCCATGGCGGCGTTCACGCTGAACGACGCGTCGATCAAATCGGTGGCCGGTGACATGCATTTGTTTCAGGCAGTGTTTCTGCGCGGGATTTTGACCACAATATTGATTGGATTATTGGCCGGATTGCGCGGGCATATGACGTTTGTACACAGCAGGCGCGACTGGCGCATCATCACGATGAGAACGCTGGCGGAAATCGGCGCGACAGTGGCGTTTTTAAGCGCTTTGTTCCACATGCCCATCGCCGATGTAACTGCGATATTGCAAGTGCTGCCACTGGCGATCACATTTGCGGGCGCCTTGTTTCTGGGCGAAAAGGTCGGGTGGCGGCGTTACGGCGCCATCGCGCTGGGATTCGCGGGTGTGTTGCTGATCGTGCGCCCCGGTGGTGACGGCTTTTCAAGCTATGCGCTTTTGGCACTTCTGGCCGTGGGGTTTGTAGTGGTGCGCGATCTGGCCACCCGCAGGCTGTCGCCACAGGTGCCGTCCCTTTCTGTGGCTTTCATCACGGCACTTGCGATCACAATCCTTTCGGGTAGTGCCACGATGCTTATCGACTGGCAGGCCGTCACAGCGCAATCGGCAGGTTTTCTGGTTGCCGCGTCGGTATTTATCATTGGTGGTTACGTGCTAAGCATCATGGTCATGCGGGTTGGTGAAATCGCCTTTGTCGCGCCGTTTCGCTACAGCGCGCTGGTTTGGGCCATTGTGCTGGGAGTCGTGGTGTTTGGTGACATCCCCGATTTCTGGACGGTGTTCGGCAGCGTGGTGGTCGTGGGAACGGGCTTGTTCAGCTTTTACCGCGAGCGGGTATTGGCAAAGTAGCCTGACCAGAAAACGGAGACCCCTGCCGGGGTCATTACTGTGTGACCCTGCGGGTCGGTGCGCGTTGCGCAAGAGTATTTTTGCAAAGATGAAATCGATGTAAAAAGGCGGTTGGCGACCTGTTGACACCCTTGGCGACTCCCCCTATACGCGCGTTTGTTGTGAGGGGGTTCTCTTTTTCACAGATAAAGCCACAATTTGGCGGTCATGATCCGGGTTTTTGCCTCGATCCTCTGGAATTTAGCTGCGGCGCTTCCCGAAGAAAATTAGGGGACGCTGGCGGTTTCGGCGTTTTGCATGTTTGCACCGCGCTTGCATGAGTTTGAAACGGGTAAGACGGGGAACATACCGAATGCCAACAATCCAACAGCTGATCCGCAAGCCGCGGCAGCCAAAAATTAAGCGCTCCAAATCGCAGCATTTGCAGTCTTGCCCGCAAAAGCGCGGCGTCTGTACGCGCGTTTACACCACCACGCCGAAAAAACCGAATTCGGCCATGCGCAAAGTGGCCAAGGTGCGCCTCACCAACGGGTTCGAGGTGATTTCCTATATTCCCGGCGAAAGCCACAACCTGCAGGAACACTCGGTTGTTCTGATCCGTGGCGGTCGTGTGAAAGACCTGCCCGGCGTGCGTTATCACGTGTTGCGCGGTGTGCTGGATACCCAAGGTGTGAAAGATCGTCGTCAGCGTCGCTCCAAATACGGCGCCAAGCGTCCCAAATAAGGATTACCGAACATGTCACGACGCCACGCCGCCGAAAAAAGAGCCGTACTGCCCGACGCCAAATATGGCGATACGGTTTTGACGAAATTCATGAACAACCTGATGTTGGACGGTAAGAAATCCGTCGCCGAGCGTATCGTTTACGGCGCGCTTGACCGCGTTGAGGGCAAAATGAAACGCGCTCCTGTAGAAGTGTTTCACGAGGCGCTGGAAAACATCAAGCCATCGGTCGAAGTGCGTTCACGCCGCGTCGGTGGGGCGACCTATCAGGTTCCGGTCGAAGTACGCGTTGAGCGCCGCGAGGCACTGGCGATCCGCTGGCTGATCAAAGCGTCGCGTACGCGCAACGAAAACACCATGGAAGAACGGCTGGCATCCGAGTTGATGGATGCTGTGAACGCACGCGGTTCGGCCGTGAAGAAACGGGAAGATACCCACAAAATGGCCGAGGCGAATAAGGCCTTCAGCCATTATCGCTGGTAAGATTTTTGAAAGAGCACAAGTACGATGGCACGTGAATATCCACTGAACGAATACCGTAACTTCGGGATTATGGCGCATATCGATGCGGGTAAAACCACCTGCACCGAGCGGATTTTGTATTACACGGGCAAATCGCACAACATCGGCGAAGTGCACGATGGTGCGGCCACCATGGACTGGATGGAACAGGAACAAGAGCGCGGGATCACGATTACTTCGGCTGCGACCACGACGTTCTGGGCGCGCACCGAGGACGGAAAATCCGAACAGTCGCGCAAGCACCGCATGAACATCATCGACACGCCCGGCCACGTCGATTTTACCATCGAGGTCGAACGCTCGCTGGCGGTTCTGGACGGCGCGATTGCGCTGCTCGATGCCAACGCCGGTGTCGAGCCACAGACCGAAACCGTCTGGCGTCAGGCCGACAGGTATAAGGTTCCGCGTATTGTATTCGTCAACAAGATGGACAAAATCGGGGCCGATTTCTTTA
>Ga0114932_10002658_pt1 | contig 18533 bp, 21 predicted proteins | sample 2SBtaG_2_FD_87286 | JGI IMG/M metagenome (GOLD analysis project Ga0114932, IMG submission 87286) | Deep subsurface microbial communities from Kolumbo volcano to uncover new lineages of life (NeLLi) - 2SBTROV12_ACTIVE470 metaG | ecosystem: Environmental > Aquatic > Marine > Volcanic ... | reverse complement strand
CACTGATAGACTTTCATTATCTGAAAAATCTTTATCTTCTGCCACTGAAAATTATTCTAATTTAAAATCTAGACTTTCATCTGCATTTGTTATGAAAGAACAATTAACAAAAAGAATTTCTGATTTGACTAGTAGAAATAATCTAATTGAATCCCAAGTTAGCACTGATGAGTCTCACATTGATTCACTTAATGATAGGATTTCAATTGTTGAACAAAACTATGCAAGTGGAGAACAAACTAGAATTGCAAGTGAATTGCAAAGAATTAATCTCAAAAAAACAGAGGTTGAAAAATTGCATACTACTCTAATGAATGAATATCGTGATAAATCATCTCAACTTACAACTATGGAAACACAGGGTAATCGAGAAAAATCTCAATCTAACCGTCTTCATGATGAAGAAAATTCACTAAAATCCGAACAGCAAGAATTAGAAACAAAGATCAAAGAATTAGAAACTCAAAAAGAATCTAAAAATGAAGTACTTGTAAAACTTAGAGAAAAAGAACAAGAACTAATTTCTTCATCTGGTTCTTCTATTGGTGAATTAAAAGAATATGATGATAAATTAAAAGTTGCATCTGAAAAAGATAAAGAACTTACAAAACAAATCAATACCATTGAACGACAGTCTGATTCTTTGAATCGTGATTTACACGATTTAATTGAAAAAGAGACTAAATTACAACAATTACTATCTGCATTTGGATTTGACAAAGACATGGAGACATTTGATGTTGAATCTATCGTACATGGATTAACAACTGAATTAACTTCTCTTAATGCATTAAACGCCAAAGCTCCTGAAACGTACCTTGAAGTATCTTATGGTTATCGTTCAATGTCTACTAGAAAGAATTCACTTGAAGAAGAAAGGAATTCAATTGTAAAATTCATTGAAGATATTGAGAAGGATAAACGTCAAACTTTCTTGGATGCATTTGATAAAGTCGATAAAGAAATACGTTTAATCTTCAATAAAATGACTGATGGCAATGCTTGGTTAGAATTACAAAATGAAGATGATATATTTAATTCTGGAATTTCTTACTTGATTCAATTTCCAAATAAGCCAAAAAGAGAATCTACATCAATTAGTGGTGGTGAAAAAACTCTAGCTGCTATTGTATTTGTTTTGGCTTTACAAAAACTAAAACCTTCGCCGTTTTACTTGTTTGATGAGGTAGATGCTCACCTTGATGCTCCAAACTCTGAAAGACTTGCAAAAATTTTAGAAGAAAGATCTAAAGAAAGCCAATTCATCATGGTGTCTCTAAAAGACTCTGTAATACAAAAGGCCAAACTGATCTATGGTGTATTCCCAAAGAATGGTGTATCAAATGTTGTTACATACAAAGACAAACGAATGCCTTCTGTAAAAACTTCCTAATCTAGTTTTACAAAACAAGCTGAATAATGTTCATCACTTGTCATTTCTAATTCTGGCTCTATCACACATTTGTCTATGGCGTATGGGCACCTTGCTCTAAAACGGCATCCTTGATACACGTCAATATCTATGGCTTCATTGATTCTGATCTTTCTTTCTTTGTGTAAATTTTCTGGATCAGGCTCTGAAATTGCATCAATCAATGCCTGTGTGTAAGGGTGCTTAGGTTTTACCAGTACTTTATCAACTGGTCCAATTTCTACAATTTTCCCCATATACAATATTCCTATTCTTTGACCAAAATATCTTGCAGTTGCCAAATCATGTGTGATGTAGATAAATGAAATGTTGTATTTTTGTTGTAATTCATGCATTAATTCTAACATCTCTGCTCTGATGGATACATCTAACATGGAGACTGGCTCATCAGCAAGAATTACTTTTGGTTTTAGTGCAAGTGCTCGTGCTAAAACAACTCTTTGTCTTTGTCCTCCTGATAACATGTGAGGATATCTTTTTACAATATCTTCTGCAGGTTCAAGCTTTACTTCTTGCAGTACCTCGATAACTCTCTTGTGTCTATCTTCTTTATTGCCTACTTTGTGAATCTCTAGTGGTTCTGCTACGATGTCCCCAATTCTCATCCTTGGATTAATGGAATCATATGGATCTTGATGAATCATCTGACAATTCATTCTAATTTTTGCCAAATTTTCTTTTTGATTGTTAATCTCTTGATCTTCAAAAAATATTTTACCTGAATCTAATTCAATTGATTTTAAAATTAATTTTGCAATAGTTGATTTGCCTGAGCCAGATTCACCAGCTAAAACAAAAACTTCGCCTTCTTTTAACGAGAACGAAACATCATCTGTTGCTCTAATTGTGTTGGATTTTGCCCCAAACATTCCTTTTTTTGTAAAATATTTTTTTAGATGTTCTACTTTTAGGATTTCACTCAACAACTATTGTTAAATTAAGAGGTATATCAAGAAATATGATTTACGCATAAAAAATTGGGATAAAGCATTTATGTCAAATAATGACTGGATTAATACTTGAGTGATATTATTCAAAAAGATCTTAATTACAAAAAATATGTAGTTGATTCTAAACTACAGTATTTCAAACCTCATGCAACACAAATTGAGAAGACTTTTGCAGAAGAAATTTCCTCTAGTTTGAGTCGTGATTCCAAATTCATCTCACCTAAATTTTTCTATGATAAAAAAGGCTCTGATTTATTCGAGAAAATATGCTCAACTCCAGAATATTACCCTACAAGAACCGAAATTTCTATTCTCAAGCAACTACAAAATGAATTACCTTCTTTTCTAGATGATGATTTTCGCCTAGTTGAATTGGGAAGTGGTTCCTCAGTAAAAACAAGATTGCTCTTAGATATTTTGACATCTCAAAATAATATAGAATATTTCCCAATTGATATTTCTGAAATTCTTGCTGAAAGTTCTGAACAATTACTTAGTGATTATGAGAATCTAACCATCACTGGAATCATTGACACCTATGAAGGTGGTTTGGAGTTTCTTAGAACGTATGATGAAAAGAAAAACCTAATAATTTTCTTGGGTTCTAGTTATGGTAATTTTTCTCCAATTGACGGTTACAAATTCTTAGAAAAAGTTTATTCGACAATGAAACCTGGAGATTTATTTTTAATTGGTCTTGATCTTGTTAAAGAAAAAGAAATACTTGAATCTGCATACAATGACTCACAAAAAATTACTGCAGAATTCAATCTCAATGTATTATCTCGAATTAATGATGAACTTGATGCTGATTTTAATCTAAAAAATTTCTTACATCATGCAATCTATAATGAAAAAGATCAACGAATTGAAATGTATCTAAAATCAACCACTGACCAATCTGTAGTTATTTCAAAATCTAATTTAGAGATGAAAATAAACAAAGAGGAATTAATCCATACAGAATATTCTCACAAATATCGTTTGTCTGAAATCCATGATCTTCTTGATGATGTGGGGTTTGAATTAAAACATACTTGGCTTGATAAGAAAAAACATTTCTCTCTTAGTTTAGTATCAAAAATCTAGATATCTTCTGCACATCTAAAACCTGAAAACAACCATCTTTCATCCAATCTAAAGAAATTCCTATAACTTCCTCTAATTGACATTTTTGGAGTTCCAAAAGAACCTCCTCGCAAAACTTTTTGGTTTGTAAACCACTTGTCATTGTACTCATCAAATCCTGATTTGAATCCTGGATACCCCGTAAATTCTGATGTGGTCCACTCCCAAACATCTCCAATCATTTGCTGACAACCTGAATGACTAACTCCCTCTGGGTATGAACCTACTTCTGAACAACTCCAATTGTATGATTCAAGTAAATTACATTTTTCTGATGTAGGATTATCATTCCCCCATGGAAATGTTGTTTTTTCTTGTCTCTCTTCATTCCAACATGCTGCTTTCTCCCATTCAGCTTCATTTGGAAGTCGTTTTCCTGCCCACTTACAATATGCATCTGCTTCGTAGTAACTTACATGGCACACTGGTTCATCTGGATTTATTTTTCTAATTCCTATGAAATCTCTGACATGCCATACGCCATCAATTTTTTCCCAATACATTGGAGAATTCCATTTGTTTGCTTTGACTTTTTCCCATCCATCTGATAACCAATATTTGTAAGTTTCATATCCTCCAGCTTCCATGAATTCTAAATATTGTTTATTTGTAATTGGAAATACGTCTATTTTGTAATCATTTAAGAAAACTTTGTGTTCTGGTAATTCAATATCGTAGCAAAATTCTTTGCCATTATTTCCCATTGTATACAGTCCACCATTGATTTCCTTTGATTTATTTTCAATGTTGACTGGTTTGGGAATTTCATTTTTCTTAACAGGTCTATATTGTTCTGCAAGTAAATGTTGTAAATCATAAACTAAAAGCTCTTGGTGTTGACATTCGTGATGAAATCCCATCACTATCATTTTTGTTGCATCTTCACTTAATGGCTGAGAGTCAATGAATTTTTCCACTCTCTGATTTATTGTGTTAAAGTATTGGAAAATTTGATCTGTTGTTGGTCTTGATACTACTCCACGTAAGCCTTTATCGTGTGGAACTCCGAACTGTTGATAGTAAGAATTGAGATACTCTGAAAATTCTTTAGAGTAAAATTCATAATTTTTATCAATTTTACTCATGATTGCCTCATAAATCCAACTCACATGGCCTATGTGCCATTTTGGCGGACTCATGAAAAATGCAGTTTGTACGACAAAATCATCTCTTTCTAAAGTTTTCACAAGTTCTAACGTTCTACTTCGTGTTTCTTTGAACTGCTCTAACAATACATTTCTTGAATCAAGCTCTGGATTTGAAGTCAATACTAAAAAAATTGTTTTTTTCTATTATTATGTTTGTGGGTATTATTTTCTAATATCCTCTAGCAAAAATTGGCCTTGATACACTCTGTTCCTGACAGTAAATGCATTTTTGATTTGTATTTTCACTTCCAAATGGAATTACTCTTATTTCTGCGCCTGTTTCTTCTTTAATTTTATCTTCACACTCTAATTTTCCACACCATGGAGAGTTGAAGAAACCACCTTTCTCTATCTTTGATTTGAATTCTGAATAATCTGAAATGTCTAACGTATTATTTTCTGCTTGCTCTTTGGCTTTTTTTAACATCTCAACTTGAATTTCATCTAATATTGTAGAGATTTTTCCAATTTCATTAAAGTTCAAATTTATTTTCTCTAAATTGTAACGTTTTGCAACAACTATGCTTTCTTTTTCAATGTCTTTAGGTCCGATTTCAATTCTTAATGGTACTCCTTTCATTTCCCAATCATTGAATTTGTATCCTGGTGATAATCCCTCTCTTTCATCTACATGCACTCTGATATCTTTAGAATCTAATTCATTTTTAATTTCTTCAACTTTTGGTAATACTGCATTTTTACCTTCATCATTTCTGTAAATGGGTACGATTACTACTTGCATTGGAGCTACTTTTGGTGGTAATACTAATCCTTTATCATCTCCATGAGCCATGATCATTGCTCCAATTAATCTCCATGAAACTCCCCATGATGTTTGCCATGCAAAATGCTCTACGTTATCCTTATCTGCAAATTTAACTTCAAATGGTTTTGAAAAGTTTTGTCCTAAGAAATGTGATGTACCCATTTGCAATGCTTTACCATCTGGCATAATTGATTCCATGGTAGTTGTATACACTGCACCGACAAATTTCTCTTTCTCACTTTTCTTTCCAGTACTTACTGGAATTGCCAATTCTTCTTCTACTGTATTTTTGTAAATATCTAAAATTTTCATTACTTCTTTTTCTGCCTCTTCTTGTGTGACATGTACTGTGTGACCTTCTTGCCACAAAAATTCTGAAGTTCTAAGAAATGGTTTAGTCGCTTTGATTTCTGCTCTCAAAGCTGTATTCCAAAAATTAATTTTTAATGGTAAATCTCTCCAACTTTGAATCCATTTTGAATATAGTGTATATGCTAATGTTTCAGATGTTGGTCTTAATGCAAGTCTATCTCCTACTTCGTTGGTTCCTGAATGAGTTACCCAAAACACTTCTGGATTAAATCCTGCAAAATGTTTTTGTTCTTTACCTAATAGTGATTCTGGAATTAATATCGGCAAAAATCCATTTCTGATTCCATTTTTAGCAAATTTCTTATCAAATGTACTTCTTAGTGATTCCCATATTGAATATCCGTCAGGTCTGAGAACAATGAGTCCTTTAACAGGAGCGTAATCTGCTAATTTGGCTTTGAGTACTACTTGAGTATACCATTCACTAAAATCATCATTTTTTGAAACTGTAATTCCTACGTCTTCTTTACCCAAACTAGAATTCATTGAATTAATTTAACTAATGAGCCTTTCGTGGTGATTTTGTTTGAAAATTGCTTTTTGTTATTTTAGTGGGTCGCCTTTACACAATACTTCGCCCATTACTCTACTTTGGAAATTTGGACATATGAAACACTGAACAAATTGAATATCTTCTTTCAAAACTGGGCATTTGACAAATTCTTGTTTCATTCTTTTGAGCATTTTTGGACTAACTCCTTTGAGTTTTAATTTTCCTTTATCATCCATCAAACCTGATTCTTTTAACTTTTCTTTGAGTTCAGCAGGAAATTTTACTTTATCTTCTGTTGATTCAATTTTCACATCATATTTGCGTTCTAGCTCTTCTGCCATACCTAGTAAGATATACTCGGTGATTTATTACTAGCGTTTTTTAGATCTAAAAAAAGTTTAAACTTTAATATAATTAGCGATTTTTTTCCAATCAGAAAACTATTGTTAGCTATTTTTGATGTCGAGGGAGTTTTGTATGATGAAGAATATCTCCCAATTCTTGCAGAAAAACTCAACAAAGAATCTGAAATATGGGAAATAACTAAACAAGGAATTCAAGGAAAAATTAACTGGGAAGAAGGATTAAGAACTAGAGTAGCAGCTTTGAAAGGTCTTGATGAAAAAACTTGTCAAGAGGTATCTGATGCATTACCAATTATGACTGGTGCAAAAGAGGCCTGTAGGGCATTAAAAGCAGCAGGATGGAAAATAATGGCGGTATCTGGTGGGTTTACCTTGATGATGCACAGATTAAAAAAAGAATTGGATCTTGATTATGTTTTTTCAAATGAACTAATCTTCAAAGATGGTAAACTAGACGGTGTAAAAATTAATGTTGATTCTGATAAATCCAAATCTGCCAAAATAAAAATTGAAGAATGGGGTGAGAAAAAAGAAAATATAGTTTGTGTCGTAGATGGTGCAAATGATATAAAATTATTTGATGTTTGTGGATTAGGAATTGCATACCGTGCCCAAGATATTGTCAAAGACCTAGCCACTACAACTTTGGAAGAAAAAGATCTTTCTAAAATTATTGATATTATCAATAAACACTACAAACTTGAATTAGAAGCTGCAACTCCGGCATAAACAATTTTTTAGTCCTCTACTTGAGATACATTACTTGCAAATTATTCCCATTCATATTGAAAAAGAGATCGAACCATCTGATGATGTTTCTGATATCATTTTAAAATCTGAAAAATTAAACGATGGGGATATTCTAGTAATTGCACAAAAAATAATCTCTAAGCAAGAAGGACGTCTGATTGATTTGTCAACTGTGACACCTTCTTTATTGGCTGAGGGTATTAGCTCTCAATATCAAAAAGATCCTAAAATTACTGAATTGATTTTATCTGAATCAAAACGGATTGTAAGAATGAAAAATGGAATTTTGATAGTTGAAACAAATCAAGGTTTTATTTGTGCAAATGCTGGAATTGATGAAAGTAACATCCAAGAAGGATATGCAACTTTGTTACCGGTAAATTCTGATATTTCTGCACAAAGAATTAGAAATAAAATTTTAGAGCAATCAAACAAAAATGTGGCAGTAATAATTTCTGATACGTTTGGTCGACCTTTCAGAATGGGGCAAACTAATTGTGCAATTGGTGTATCTGGAATAAATCCTATTTTGGATTATGAGGGAACTTTGGATTCTTTTAATAAAATTTTACGCGTAACTGCAATTGCTATTGCTGATGAACTATCATCTGCTTCTGAATTAGTTATGGGGAAATCTTTGAAATGTCCAATTGCAATAATTCGTGACTATTCATTTAAGATTGAAGACCATTCAACTGATGAATTAATTCGTCCTGAACATGAAGACCTTTTTAGATAATTTTTTTTAAAATTCCATTCCGAAGTAAAATAGGACAAGCTAAACTCGAATAGCTTTTAATATGACAATTTGGCCTTTAGGGATTAGTAATGTCTGAATCTACTGAAAAAAAATTAGATGCAACGGGATTATTTTGTCCTGAACCTGTATTTAGAACAAAAATTGAAATTGAGAGAATGCAAGTAGGTGAAATCATTATTGTATCTGCTGATGATCCTGCAGCTGAAGATGATATATCTAGATGGGTTACAAGAAATGGTCATGAATTATTAGACATGTCCAAAGACGGTGAAACTATTACATTCAAAATTAAAAAGGTGAAATAATTTCAATCATGACTACTGTTACTGATACAGATGTTTTGAATCGTGTAGGCAATACTCCACTTGTACATTTGGATTCCCTTTCTCATGACAATGTAGAATATTTTGCAAAATTAGAAGGCCATAACCCATTTGGTTCTGTCAAAGATAGAGCTGCATATTACATGATTAAAGATGGTGAGGAAAAAGGAATTTTAACAAAAGGAAAAAGCATCATTATTGAACCTACTTCTGGTAACACTGGAATTGCATTAACAGGAATTGCAAATATCTTAGGTTACAAAGTTGAGATAGTTATTCCTGAAAAAGTAAGTAATGAAACTAAAGATATCATAAGAAAACTAGGTGCCAAAGTGTTTGAAACTAGTGATGATTTGTGTCCCAAAGTAGGTGCAGGAACTGATCAAAGTATAGCACTTGCCACATCCATTGCATCATCCAGACCTGATACGTATTATTCTCCAAATCAATATGCCAATGAAGCAAATTTCAAAGGACACTATGTTGGAACTGGACCTGAAATTTGGAAGCAAACTGAAGGTAAAGTAACTCATTTCTTTACTGGTGTTGGTACTGGAGGTACCATTACAGGAATAGGTGCATATCTAAAAGAAAAAAACCCTGATGTTAAAATAATTGGATGTCAACCACAACAAAATCACCTGATTCAAGGATGGAGAAATTTTGAAGAATCTGCAAAACCTGATTTATTCTTAAAACGAGAAAATGTTGTAGATGATTGGGTGTCTGCTGATAATGATGAGGCATTTTCAGTTGTAAAAGAAGTGTTTGCTAAAGATAGACTCTTGATTAGTCCATCCTCTGCTGCAGTATATGCGTGCATGAAAAAATACCCTATTGAAGAGGATGCATGTGTTGTGGGAATATTTGCTGATGATGGACGTAAATTCAAAAGTGTTTATGCAACCCAAAATGTAATGACTGCAGAAGAATTTGATAATTGTCTTAAAGATGCAAAACACATGTCTGAATTAGCATACTGATTACTCTAGAATACTTTTCAAATGTTTTTCATAAAATTCTCTAAATGATGCATTCATATCCATTTCATGTCGTAAACATTGGTTACTTTGTTCTGTAATCTGATTTTTAATTTCTTTACTCCATAGACTTTGTTGCTTATCTTTTGAATCAATAATTGTTGGATTTTCTTTAATTTTCTCCATGGTCTCTGACAGTGTCGTACTTAATTGTCTGAATTTACTTACACGTAAAAGAAATCTTTGTGCTTCTTCTTTATTTACCAAGTCCATCATTGCATGAACTTGATTATAATATTCCAAACCCTTTTCATTGTATTTTTTAAAATCACTCATTCTTTGATTCCAATATTCTTTGGTTACTTTTTCTTCAATTCTATAACTGAATTGAATTTCTCCCAAATCCATTCCTAATTTAGCTAGTTTATCACTGTGATCTTTAGCTGATTTTTTTAGATTTTCTGGATCTTGACTCAATATTCTTTAATTTCTTATCTCACAATAAAGAGTTTAGATTTTTGACTCATTCCATTTTTTTTCAGATTCTTTTGAATAATATGACATACATGCCTCACAAAATGAATCCCACTCTGTAATTCCTAATTCTTCAAAATATTTTACAGACCATTTGTATGAAGGCATTTTTCTGTATTGAAATTGTTGAATGGTATAGATGTCTTTTTGATGAAATTTATTCAGGCATTTTTTACATTGAGCATTTTTCATTACTGTTTATCTGCACTTTCAGTGAGATATTTATCCACATCAATTGCTGCCATGCATCCAAATGCTGCTGCAGTAATAGCTTGTCGATAACTTCTATCATGTACATCTCCTGCAGCAAAAATTCCTTCCATGTTGGTATGAGTTTTATTTTTTAATACAATATAGCCTTCATCATCTAAATCAATTTGACCTTTGAACAGTTGTGTATTTGGTTCATGACCAATTGCAACAAATAATCCTCCTGCATCAAGTGTTGTTTCTTCATTTGTTTTTAGATTTTTTAAAACTGCTTGTTGTATTTTTTGATCTCCTTTAATTGTAGTAACAGCAGAATCAAAATGGAATTTTATTTTATCGTTGTTAAATGCTCTTTCTTGCATGATTTTACTTGCACGTAATTCCTCTCGTCTGTGAATGAGATGAACATTTGATGCAAATTTTGTAAGAAATGTTGCTTCTTCAATTGCTGAATCCCCCCCACCTACAACAAGAATTTCTTGATTTCTAAAGAAAGGACCGTCACATGTTGCACAATATGATACTCCTTTTCCACTGAAAGTCTCTTCACCTTCGATACCTAGTTTTCTTGGATTAGCACCTGTTGCAATAATTACTGCACGACCTTCAAATTCCTCTGATGCTGTTAGAACTTTGAATGGTTTACGTCTAAAATCTACATCTACTGCTACATCGTCAATAATGGTAGTTCCCATTCGTTGTGATTGTTTTCTCATATCAATCATCAAATCTGGACCCATTATTCCATTTTCAAATCCTGGATAGTTTTCAACTTCTGTAGTGTTAACTAGTTGTCCTCCTGGAAGTAATCCTGATAAAATTAATGTGTCATAACCTGCTCTAGAACAATAAATTCCTGCAGTATATCCTGATGGACCTGCCCCGATAATGATTACATCATATTTTGTTTTAGTTTTATCAGCTATTTTGATTTCATCATCTCTTGTTTCGAGAACTGCTGAACCTGCGTCTCCTCCTGCCATCATGATGTTAATGGTCTTAATTTCAATAATTTAAGTGAATATCCCTTTTGTTTACTCGTTTTCCATTCTCAAAAGAATTTGATCACAAATTCTACGCATTTCTGAATCTGATCCAACACTAGAAATTTTTACAATATCTGTAGTTGTTATGATTCCAACTATTTCTTGATTTTCTTTAACTGGGAGTTTATGAATTAATTTTTCTTTCATTAATTCTGATGCTTCCCAGATAGTTTCCTCTGGATCAATTGTAATTAGTGGTGATGACATCACTTCATTTATTTCTGTAAATAACGGTCTTCCATCTGCAGCTATTTTTGTTACAAAATCCCTCTCTGTGATAATTCCAATTGGATTATTATTTTCAGTTACAATGACACACCCCACACACAATTTTTTCATTTGTTCTGCAGCTTCTTGTACTGTAGTGGATTTGTCCAAACTTAGTACATTTTTACTCATAACTTGATTCACAAATGTACTGTCCATGTTTTGTGTTCCTTTTTCAATTATATGAGATAATTTCTAAATTATCATGACTGAAAATCAACACAGGTAATCACTGTAGTCTTTAAAATTCAAAATTATTACAACTAATACATGGCAATTAAAACAAAGAAAATTCTTGTCCCTCTTGATGGTTCAAAAAATTCAATTCGTGGTTTAGATATGGCTATACACATTGCTAGACAGTCTCAAGGTACTGTTGTTGCTTTAGCAGTAAAAACAGTGCCTGGAATATATGCAATTCATCCGCTTGGGTTCTTGGATTTTAATTCAATGACTGAGGTAAAAAAATTACTTAGTGAGGCCAAAGTTAGAGCTGCAAAGAAGGGAATTGATTTAACAGGCAAAGCAATTGCCGGAGATCCTGGATATGACATTGCAAGATTTGCAAATAACTCTAAAAATAATATTGACATGGTTGTAATTGGTGCACGTGGAAGAGGTTCAACCAAAGAACTTTTCTTGGGAAGTGTTTCAAATTATGTTTTACACAAGTCAAAAAAGCCTGTACTTGTAGTGAAATGACTGCTGGTTTCAAAACCATTCTTGTTCCAATTGATGGTTCAATATACTCTGAGAAATCTTTAGAGCGTGCAAGTCAATTTGTTGATACGTTTGGTTCTAATCTAATTTTGATATATGTTGTAGAAAAGTCAATTCCTATCAATCTGCTGGACAGAAAAGAGTACCTTGAGATTCTTCGAAAGTTTGGAAATAATTTGTTGCAAAAAGCAAACAAAAAACTTTCAAAAAAAGGAATCACTGCAAAAATTCTCTTAAAAGAAGGAAATATTGTAAATGAAATTGAAAAAACTGTAAAAAAAGAAAAATGTGATCTTATTGTTGTTGGAAATAAAGGATTGGGGTCTGTATCTAGGTTATTGCTCGGAAGTATTTCAAACAAAATTTCACAATCTTCTTCTTGTTCTGTTTTAATAGTAAAATAGAACTAGTTTGCTAATGTGCGTACAATATCTGATTTTGTAATTATTCCAACCAATCTTGAATTGTTTAGAACTGGCAGACCGCTGATATTGTATTTTAACATCTTAGTTATGGCAACTTCAACTTCATCCCCTTTATTGACTGTGATTGGATTTGTTGACATGATATCTGTTGCATGAAATGGAAACAGGTAGTTCATTTGATTGGCATGAGTCTCAGTTAATCCTTTCTTGAATTTGTATTCTTGAACTTCTTTAGGATCTGCTGATTCAGCAATCCACTGTGGGATTTTTGCAGGCACAAAATCCCTGAATGTTATTACTCCTACAGGTTTTTGATTTCTTTTAATGATAATTCTTGAAATTCCATATTTTAGTAGTAAACTTTCTACAAATAATATTGGATCACTAGGGGCTGCAGTGATTACATTTGTCTTCATAACTTTTGAAACTAGTGTTGAATCAGATCTTTTTGTAAGAAATGCAGTAGCAAGATTAGTTTTGGTTACTATTCCTGCTAATGTTTTGTCTTTGTTTAGGATGATGACTAAACTTATTCTATGTTTTTTCATTAATCTTGCACATTCTTTAACTGAATTTTCTTTGCTTAACGTATACAATGTTTTTAATTTGAAATTTTTGGCTTTTACTAATTTTATTGGCTTCGTTCCTAAATCATAAATTTTCTTTGCAATATCTTTTTCAGTGATAACCCCTATTGGATAATTTTTTTCAGTTACAATTACTCGTTTTACTTTTTTCTGTAATAGAATTTCCCTTGTTTTTAGTAATGATGTGCTAGGTGCAACAGTAACTGGTTTTGTAACAAACTCTGTTAATTCTAAATCTTTGATATTCATGACAATTCTAGTCTATGATTGATTAAATATTTCTCCTTACAATATCATTGCTGAAAATCATATCTGGTAATTGCTGTGTTGCTTTTTAATTCAATAATGTCTAGTTCAGATATGACTAATGTCCCATTATTTGTGATAGGTTTGCCTGCAGATGAATCTGCCAATGAAATACTATCATCAAAATTTTCAGGATCTTTGGAAAAAGTTCAACAAGTGTTACCTGATATTATTGAAGCAAAAATATCCGTAAAAACTCAGAATACTGAAGGTACGAGAACTCATTATGATGTTACTGCTACTGTTAAGACGTCTAAAAATCAGTTAATTTACACTGATTCTGACTGGGATATTCTAAAAATTGCTGATAATTTATGCCGAAAATTAGAAGGTGAACTCTCAAAACATGATGATAAACGACAAAGAGAAAGTATTAGGAAAAAAGAGATTTAAGATGTTTAAAAATATTCTAGTTCCTTTTGATCTTTCAACCCAATCTACACGGGCATTCAAAATTGCATTAGATATTGCCAAGTGTCGTGATTCTAAAATTACTTTACTTACATGTCTTGAAGGTGATGCTTGGCATCACAAATACTATGATGCTAGAGCTGATTCAGAATTAATTAAAAAACAGAAAAAAGTTTCTCAAAAACATATTGAAAAATTAGAATCTTTAGCAGAAAAAAATGATGTATCTGTAAAATCACAAATAATAACATCCAAATCTGTTGTTAATGATATTGTAAATTTTGCAAAATCTAGAAAATATGATTTAGTGGTAATTGGCTCTCATGGTCGTACTGGTTTTGATAAATTGCTTTTAGGCAGTGTTGCAAACGGTGTTTCTCAAAAAACCCGATGTCCTGTATTAATTGTAAAATAAATCGGATGTGTATATTTGATTTCTATTATTGGTAGTGGCCGTGTTGGCACATCTATAGGATTTCTTTGTGTGTCAAATGGATTGGATGATGTTTTACTTGTAAACCGTGATAAAAGAAAGGCAATTGGTGAGGCATTAGATGTTGCAAGTGCAATACCTGCAAATTCAAAATTTACTGTTCGCGGAACTGATGACTATTCTCAAATTTCTGGGTCTGATATTGTTGTAATTACTGCAAGTGTTGGTGTTTACATGAAAGATCGAACTGAGAATATTGTACTACAGGTAAAGATGATTAAAGAAATTGCACAAAAAATCAAACAGTATTGTCCTTCTGCAATTGTTTTGATAGTATCTAACCCGCTTGATGTTTTGACTTATTTTTTTCAAAAAGAGAGTGCCATTACCCGATTCAAGGTAATTGGTATTGCATCTAGCCTTGACACAAGTCGATTTCGTTATGTGATATCTGAAACACTGTCTGTTCCACAATCTTCTATTTCTGATGCTATTGTTTTGGGAGAACATGGTGATTCTATGGTTCCAGTTTTCTCCGGTGTTACAGTAGGTGGCAATCCTCTTTTTTCTATGATTGACAGTAGAGAATCTATCACTAATGATGTTCGAAATTATTGGAAAAAATTGAGAAATTTTAAGAGTAGATCTCAATTTGGTATTGCCAAAAATACCTTTGATGTCATTGATTCTATTTTGCACAAAAAAGAAATCACAATACCTGCATCAGTGGTTCTTGAAGGTGAATATGGGGAAAATGATGTTGCTATGGGAGTACCTGTAAAAATTAATCAAAATGGCATATCTGAAATTCAAAAAATAACACTTGATGACACTGAATCATCTTCTTTGAAGAAATCTTCTGAAAAGATTCGTAACCATATTCAATCTATTCAAACTTGATTTGTTAATTTTTTGAATTCTTCCTGATGTTTACTACAAAGTTTTTTGTTTTCCAATTGTGAATAGAAAAGATCTTTTTGCCAATGGGCATTGTATAATCTACATTCTTTATTTTCACAAAATGCCTCTCCTGTTTCATAATACATGATAGATTGTAAAACATACCCTTCAATGATTTCTGACATTCTTGAATCATTATATTCTAAAAATTCCCCTTTGTATTTTTCTTTAATTTCGTTTATTCTTTCTTTAGAGAACTCTGTCATCAGATCAAGATAGTATTGTTTTGGTTTAGCAGGTGCTTCAATTATGCCTGTGGTGGATATTATTACAGGATTAGAACCAATCAAAGCTCTTGCGTGATATCTAAAATCATTTTCATCAAATGTACACGTTAGTTTGTTTGTAAAAATTACATGTAGTGTGTTCTCATCACTTTCAACTGGTGAAATAAACTCTGATATTATTTTTTGAAATTCAAAACCATCATACAAAGTCATCTCTTCTTTATTTGACATGTCCACGTTTTGTATTTCAATTTGAATTTCATCAGTAGATGGTATGTGTTTTTTAAACGGTTTTTTTAAATCAAAAATTCGAGTAGTGGCAATTTTTTCATACATGTTTTGATTTGAATTCTGAAAAAAGTTACTTCTTGTTTCTGTTTTAAGTGAAAATGTATCTAAAATGTACTTCTCTAGCCTCTTTAATTGAATTTCAGGTACTGTGGGTTCATCATATAGAATAATTTTAGATATTTTCACTATGTGTGAAATGTACTGTTTGTTTATCTTTCTAACTCTTTGATTTTGTCTGCTGCAATTTGTGCTGCTCTCTTTCCAGAGTACAACATAGAACCAAACGTTGGTCCCATCCTTGCTAATCCATGAGTTTCAGTGACTGACATTCCTGCTGCAATTAATCCTGGATAAATCTCACCTGTCTTATGTACGACGTGTTCTTCTCCGTCATTAACAAACATTGGTTCCATACCTTTCCATTCTGCTAATCCTCTATCTACTAGTCTTTTCACTGCAACAGAATCATGACCTGATGCATCAATGATTACTTTAGCTTCAAAAGCAACTGGATCTACACATGTAATGTTTCGTGGTAATGCTGAAACTGGCATCCAGTTAACAACAATTCCTGCAACTCTTCCGCCTTTTAGTACTAAATCATCAAACTTTGTTAATTGAAGGAATTTCACTCCCGCATCACATGCTCCTGCAATTAATTTTGAAACTGCATGTGGTCCTGGTGTCATGTATAATCCGTCTTGTACTTTTTTGTATGGAACTCCTAGTTCGTCCCAAATTTTTTGGGCTGGTTCTCTAACTGTAACTGGGTTCATCATGTATCCTCCTAACCAATAACCTCCTCCAAGGTAGTTGTTTTGTTCAATTACCAAAACTTTGTAACCCATGTTGGATAGTTCTCTACTAGCTGTTAATCCTGCAGGACCTGCACCAATTATGATGACATCTGATTCTGCTCTATCAATTAATACATCGTGAAATTCATTTGCAATTGCACGTGTAATTTCAACTTCACGTACATCGGTAAAAATTTTCTCTGTTTGTTCTGCAACAGTTGCTTCTTGCATGAAAATCATGAATTCTGTTAACAATTAATACTTTGCCACATATTTTTTTCAAAAATTAGGTAATACTAATTATTCTCAGTTCCTGTTTCTTCATAGAAGTAGGAAAATTTTGTACTTTGAGGAAAATTTTTCTCCTAAAAACTCCAAATATCAAAAATTTATATCCAAACTAAAAGGAATTTCTTTGTAATGACTATCTCTAATCTTGAACAATCCTCACCTGATTCTGTAAAGTCCAAAATAAATTGGGCTAGAATTGAGGAGGCAGATAATTTTGCTAAAACTGTAAAATTATTCCGTCAGGGAAAGTATGATGAAGACAGTTTTAGACGATTTAGACTACAGCATGGAGCATATGGTACTAGAATGACTGGTGATTATGCAATGGTGAGAGTAAAACTTCCTGCTGGAGAAATTTATCCTGATCAAATTGAAAAAATATCTCAACTTAGTGAACAATACTCTATAGGTAGTGCTCATTTTTCTACTAGGGAAAATATTCAACTTCACTGGGTAATTCTTGAAGATGTTTCTGAAATATTTAGAGGCCTTACAGAAGTTGGATTAACATCTAGAGAAGCATGTGGTAATTCAGTTAGAAATGTAATGTGTAGTCCCTTGTCAGGAGTTTGTCCTGATGAAGAATTTGATGCAACTCCTTATGCACTTGCAACTGCAAAATTCTTTTTGAGAAATCCAATGGCTCAAAATTTACCTAGAAAATTCAAATTCAACTTTACTTGTTGTGAGAAACATGGAATGGTAAGAATGGTTGATGTGGGATTAATTCCTCATATTAGAGAAGTTGATGGCACTCAACAAAGAGGATTCAAAATTTTCCTTGGTGGTGGATTGGGAAACAAATCTTTTGTAGGCCACCCATTAGAAGACTTTACTCCTGAAGAAGATTTACTTTACACATCTATTGCAGTTGTAAGAATATTTGATAGACTAGGTGATAGAAAAAATCTTGCAAGAAATAGAATGAGGTATCTTGTAAATGATATGGGTTGGGAAAAATTCCAGAACCTTGTTTTGAAAGAAAGAGCTATTGTTAGAGCTACTCAATCAGTAATTACACAATTAGATGTTGATCATACTCCAAATGAAATTAAACGCCCAATTAGAATTTCTGATGAGAATGGAGGGGATACAACTCCTGATGGATATGCAAGATGGCTCAAAACAAACACTGTAAAACAAACTCAATCTGATTATCGTTCTGTGTTTCTTACTCTTGAAGCCGGTGATATCACCGCTAGCCAACTACATGCATTAGCTGATATCATTCGTAACTTTTCTTCTGAAGGTAAAGGTAGAGCTGGCTTTACTCAAGACATTGCTTTACGATATGTTCATGAAGATGATTTACCACGCCTGTATTCTAAACTTCTTGAGGTGGGATTGGCAAAATCTGGTGCTTTAACAATGACTGCCCCAATAGGATGTTCTGGAACCACTTCGTGTAACCTTGCACTAACAAATTCTCATAGACTTTCAAAAGAAATTCAAAGAAAATTCCTCGAGTTAAAACTAGATGAAGATGATGATCTTAGTGATTCATCCATCAAAATTAGTGGATGTCCTAATTCATGTGGACAACATGGTATTGCAACACTTG
>Ga0114932_10002656_pt1 | contig 18540 bp, 17 predicted proteins | sample 2SBtaG_2_FD_87286 | JGI IMG/M metagenome (GOLD analysis project Ga0114932, IMG submission 87286) | Deep subsurface microbial communities from Kolumbo volcano to uncover new lineages of life (NeLLi) - 2SBTROV12_ACTIVE470 metaG | ecosystem: Environmental > Aquatic > Marine > Volcanic ... | reverse complement strand
CATTCAGGAGATCGGCTGGCTAAACGAGATGGCGCTGTAACTCTTGACGACCGATTGGCGCTCGGGGAATCGGAGCTGGACGTATTGAATTATTTGCTCTCAAGTCTCGAGTTGCGAAACATCGGATCACTTGGTGAGCTCGATCAGATCGCTCGTTATTTCGATCCCAGTGCTTTGCCCACTTCGCCTTGGATATTCGATCTTTAAACTAGGAGTTTCCTTAACGCCACGGTTCAACAATGATTTTCGCGTGGGCTTCTGGGTCGCCTAAATCATCGAAAGCTTGGCTTACTTCACTCAAACCGACTCGCCCGGTTATGAGCTGGTCGACAGCCAGTTCTCCTTCGCTGATCAACGTCAAAGTATTCGAGAATTCTTCAGCCGTATACCCCAAAACAAATTGGATGTTGAGTTCTTTCCCGATCCCGGTTAAAGGCCGGAAGCTGTCTTGCTCCATGCAGACACCGACTACAACAATTCGCGTGTTTTTCATTGCGCCATGAATGACCTGATCAATGACACCCGGAACTCCTACACATTCAAAGATGAGGCCCGGCTTGGGGCCGACACCGCTGAAGCGAAGCGTCGGATCGTTACGGTCGACATTCTTGGGCCAGGCTGTCTGCTGCCAACTTTCATAAGGAGACGTCACAGCTGGGTCAACGACGTCGTCAGCTCCCACTTGTTCAGCCAAGTCTCGGCGCCTAGGGGAAAAATCCGCCGCTATCACCGGCCCTAAACCTTTTTGTTTTAACGCCGCGATTACGGCAAGACCGACGGGCCCGCATCCGATGACGAGACAAACATCCTCGCTGCTAGCGCCAGACTTTTCTACGGCATGTCTTCCGACAGCCATTGGCTCAGTGAGCGCAGCCTCTTGAGGAGCTAACCCGTTCCTTACCGGCAACAGCAACCTTGATGAGAGCAGCATGTTCTCTGCGTAGCCACCTGGGAACTGATTCGAGTAGCCGAGTGTGTGAATCCCATCGGACCGCAGAAGGACTGGCATGGAGCAAACAATGTCGCCTATTCCAAAGTGGTCAGGAACGTCTTGTCCTAGTTCCAATATCTCCACGCAAAACTCGTGACCCATTATCAGGTCCCTATCTGCGTCATACACAAGAGGCCCGCCGGTTTCCTTCTGACTAGCAACCATTTCGTGTCCATGTCGAAGCGCATGCAGGTCACTGCCACAGATCCCGCAGGCCAGCGTTTTAACTAGAACTTCACCAGATGAAGGGGTTAGGTCTTCTGCGGTATCAACAACAATGCTTCCCTGTCGAGTGAATGCTGCTCTCATCTAACTGCTTTCAGATCGGTAGCCTGCCGCCTTGTCATTAGCAGGTCGGCCAGTAGGACAAAGGTCGCGCCTCGGGTGGCGGTACTGAACGATGAGCCAACATCTCTAGATCATGTGCCAGAACACCTCGAGTGTCGCCGGGGTCAATGATTTCGTCGATCCTCATAGTTCCAGCTGCTTCATAGGGGTTCGTCGATTCACCTACTTCTCGCACCAGGGCGACCCGCTCGGATTCCCTAGTCTCACTGTCGTCTATGCGAGCGAGTTTTGAGCCGAATGCCACATTTACCCCAACCTCGGGATCCATGAACCCAATTTCAGCTCCCGGCCAGCTGTACACCCCGAGTGCCGGCATCTGAGAGCCATTCATGGCCTGCCACGCCAGTCCAAAGGCTTTACGAATACAGACAGTTAATGTCGGTGCTGAACAGTTTTGGAGCGCGTGCATCATTCTCATTCCCCAATGCAACATCAGTTCGTGTTCCACTCGTTCTCCAACCATGAAGCCGGGAACATCAGCAAGAAAAATGATGGGGATGTTGTATGAATCGCAGACGGTTGCTAATCGTATGATTTTGTGACATGCCTGTGGGTCCAAAGTCCCTGCCCCGAACATTGGATTGTTAGCTATAACCCCAACAGAAAATCCATTAAGTCTGGCCATGCCACAAACGACGTTGCGCGCATAGAGGGGTTGGATTTCTAGCATCGAATCGGTGTCGACGATCCGTTCCACGACTCGTCTCATGTCGTAGCCCCGTGTCCGTTTCGCAGGGACAAGTTCAGCTAGGCCAGGATCGTGATCCAATGAGCCTAGAGTTTCGTTTCGCGGTGCTATCTCCCACGCATTACTCGGTAGATACGACAACCATTTTCGTATTGCGTCATAGCCCTCTTGATCTGATTCAACTCCGAGATCGATTTGACCGGTCTTTCTTGCATGGACATCGACTCCACCGACGTCTTCAAAAGATATGACCTCCCCGGTAGCGATCTCGAATACTTTCGGCGACGTAACGGCGAGACAGGACCCGCGTACCATCACGACATAGTCAGACAGTGCAGACAAGAACGATGAGCCGCCAAACGACTGTCCAGTGACCATCGTCGCCATAGGAACCCTGTGCTGTCGTTTCGCAAGCTCAAACAAGCCACCCGGCTCGCTGATTCCTTCAGCTCCCATAGTGTCCGGTATTCGGGCGCCGCCGGTTTCGCCAAAATGAACAATGGGTATGCCCATTGCCATAGCTCTTTCGTATAAACAATGTTCTTTTCGAGTACCAACAATTGAGCTTGACCCGCGATAGACGGTGATGTCGTCACCGAAGACTGCGACAGGACGGCTGTTCACGGTCCCATGCCCGCCTATTTTTCCGTCTCCGGGTGTCTTTTCTCTTTCCTCTACCCGAAGTGATCGGCTGAAGGTCCCTATTTCTCTGAAGGAGTCGTCATCAAGAAAGCTGTCAATATGTTGGCGGATAGTCCGGTCACCTTCATCAGACATTTTTGCAACTTTTTCTACACCTCCCATTTCACTTCGAACACGCTCTGCTCGAGCACGCAGATCTGAGGTTCGGTCTGGATCGGTCATGAGGCATCCTCTGAGTCGTAGTCGGCAATTAGTTGCGAATAACGGTCGTCAAGCTGTTCAGGTGGTCGAGCTGGAACCATTACTTGGGTGACTCCAGCCTCTACTAGCTGATCTAGATGATCGCGGTCACCAGTCGAAGAGGTCCATAGTTCAATGCGAGACGGGTCACGTCCTGCTTTCTCTGCGTATTCCTTCACTAGCGAATGCAACGACGTAAGTGTTTCAACGGGTCGTTCTGCAGGGAAGAACACATCGCCCAGTTCACCAGCTCTGCGAGCCGCTCTATCTGAGTGGCCTCCAACCAGTATTGGTATCGGTTGTTGTGTCGGTTTGGGTTGACAGTACACGGGTGCAAAGTCAACGAACTCGCCATGAAACTCAGCTTCAATTTGAGACCATAGAACCCTTAAGGCTCTCAGGTATTCATCCGTTCGAGCTCCGCGTGCCTCAAAAGGGACTCCTAGCGCATCAAATTCTTCTCGAAGCCATCCAACTCCAATGCCTAGATCTAGCCGGCCGTCGCTTAGACGGTCAAGGCTCGCAATTTCCTTCGCCGCAATAAGAGGATTGCGTTGGGGAAGAATAAGTATTCCCGTGGCGAGACGGATTTTGGTTGTAGCAGCAGCAGCGAACGCCAGCCATATCAGCGGGTCGGAATGGTCCAGTTGACTAGCCCCTTTGAACAGTCGCCCACCTTCGTCGTATGGATATGTAGAGGCATACTCCACCGGGACTACTGCATGTTCGACGGCCCATATTGAATGGAACCCAACTTCTTCTGCCGTGCGCGCCAACTCTCCTGCCGCAACGCCTTCCACATTCCCCATCAGATTCGCTGACATCAATCCGAATTTCATAGATCAACCTTTCACTTTTTATTGAGAGTCCGCCGAATACCGGTCTCCAATAATGACATTTATCCGTTCTTAGAGTCCGGGGACAATCACTCCGTGAACCGGCGGTGGCTTTGATCCCTTTCCGGCCATGTCTGTAAGGAGATCTGCTGCCTCATTGAGGCCAACCTCTCGGCGGCTGAACAAGTCGAACGGGAACTTTCTTTCAGCGAGAAGTTCTAAAGCCCTTCGATACACAGGTGCATCCACTCCTAACGCTCCTTTTACAGTGAGTTCTTTCCAGATGATTGCGTCGGCGTGGAGATCGGGGGCACCTTTTTGACCACGCACGCCAGCCATTATGATCGTTCCATCAACAGCACTGAGCCTGACCGCCTGACCAAAGGCAGTTGGGGCATTCGCCGTCACATCTATAACGACATCCGCCAAACGTCCACCTGTAGCGTCGCGAAATTTCCGAGCCGGATCTTCTTCTGCCACGTCGACCACGAGATCTGCACCCATCGCTTCAGCCATCTCCAGACGCGGGTGATCATTGGGGCCGTATCCAGTTACGGCGATAAATTCGGCACCTGCATCCCGTGTTGCTACGAGCGCGCACAATCCTCGAATTCCGGGACCCAGAACCGCGACATAGTCGCCCGGCTGGGTTCCGGGAATCTCTACCCCCCATTTGATTCCCGCTCCTAACGGATTGAAGAGAGTCGCTTCTACTGGGTTCAGTTCAGCTGGCACGGGCAACACCAGAGAATCCGGGCTGAGGTAATGGTGCGTCGCGTAACCACCGAACAGTGAGGGCTCGCGATCGGTCGGAATCATCCCATACAAGTCAGTTTGGCCGTGTTTCACGCAACGTCGATACACGCCTGTGCTGCACGACTCACATGCACCGCAGGATTGCCAACATTCGACAGCTACTCGGTCTCCAACATTGATTTGCCATTTGGCGGCGGCTTGGTCACCGATGGCTTCGATGGTGCCCACGGTTTCGTGGCCCGGCACAATCGGAAACGGAGCCGGTATGTGGCCCATAAATAGCTCATGGTCTGTTCCACACAAACCACATGCTTCTACTCGCAGTACGGCATCATCAGTCAGCACTTTTGGTAGATCAAAGGTTTCGATTCGCAGGTCTTCCACTCCATGCAAGACCGCTGCAGTTGCTTCCCCCATGGGGTCAGACGCTAGCGCTTCGTCGTTGTCTTGTTTATCTCGGTTCTCAAAGGAACTCGGTAGCTCCCAGATCAACCACTTGTGCAGCGTGGCGGTTAGCCATCGCGACGAACATCTCATCGCCTCTATCAGTTCGACCCACAATCATCGAAGCAAGCACCGCCATGATGAACCCGGACCAAGAAAATCTTCTGTAGTTGAGCCAAAGTTCGTCCCAACTGACGGGAGGGACCGACTCGTCCCTTGTTAGCTCGTCGAAATAGTGGGAAACCAGTTGTTCTTCATGCTGACGCCGCATGTCAGGCTCAAACGCCGATCCAACGAAGTAGGAGACGTCATGAGCTCCATGGCTGTGAGCGACGGTTTGCCAGTCGACAACCACAACTGGTGGGGTTACTTCTATATCTGTCGGCGCGAACATCAGGTTGTCGAGTCGGAAGTCGCCATGGACCAGGGTCGAAGGCTTGGGGACGTCAGCAAACCAGTTGGCTGCACTTCGCACGAAATGTTCACTGATCTCGGTCGCTTCGTGAGTGAGGTCATGTCGGTAGCGTTCAACAAAGGCCGGCTGCAGCCCCTCTAAGAGTGCAATCGTTTGCGCAGTCTGTTCTGGATTGCGCCTACTAACCCATGGAAGGTCAAATAGCGTCTCGTCATTCCAAAATGCGCGGTGAAGTTTGGCTGCTTCAGTCAATGCCAAGGCAGCTTCAGTCGGGCTGCACCCTTTAAGTTGATCTCCTTGTTCTCGTGGATCAAGGTCTTCCATGACTATGACAATGTCCGCGGTTCCTTCAACAAAATCGACGTAATAGAGCTGAGGTACCGACACTTCAATCGTCGGAGCGACATGGCGATAGAACTCTGCTTCGCGTTGATAAGTTCCGACTTGTATCCCGGTAGCTCGACTCTGAGGATCAAGTGCAGCGAACTTAATGACGACGGTCCTAGGCCCTCCATCGTCCTCCCAGTTCAAATGGGCTCGATAGTTGGCTCCAACCTGTCCTGTGCCGATGGGTTCGAGCCGGCAATCAGTCAACTCCATCTCTCGCCCAAGGACAGCGCCCATCCACGGGGTCGTTACGGCATCTGGCCCAAACACGGGTGGGAGTTGCGATTGCACTCCGTTATGTTGCCTTGCTATTTAGCTATTCGCACACCGTTAACGATTTCGATCGACTCTCGCAAGCGGTACGAAAGCACCTCACAGGGTGCCCGCATCCGTAGCCTGCAAGCTATGCCTCGTTTCCATATTCTGATCGCAGCTTTTTCGTCTCTCTTTTTGTGGGGATGTTCAAGCTCAGATGGACCTGCGCCAGAAGAACAATCTGACGCGGCGGTTGTTGAGTCCAGTGTTTCTTCAACCACATCAACTCCTCTGACTAATACCGAACCATGGGTTGAAGTTTCGGCCAACGACGGTCGTCCAGTCATATCGGTACTGCCTCGAAACGAACCTCCGAATGAACTAGTAATTAGAGACATTTTTGTCGGAACCGGGGTGCAAGCAGAGATCGGTGATGTCCTTGAAGTCAACTATGTTGGGGCGCTTCTTAGCGACGGAACCGAGTTTGATGCGAGTTGGAATCGATCACAGACGTTCTTTGTCCCCATCGGGATGGGCGCTGTAATCCCTGGCTGGGACCAGGGAATCACAGGAATGAGTGAAGGAGGCCGACGCGTGTTGGTGATTCCACCACACTTGGCCTATGGGAGTTCGGGCGCTGGTTCATCTATCCCACCTGACGCCTCGCTCGTCTTTGTTGTTGATCTGGTGTCAGTTCTTGATTTAGAACCACCCGCCATTCCCGAACCCACGGAGGTGGGGGGTTCCCTAGAAGTACTAGATCTCCTTGAAGGCACAGGCGACTTAGTGGAGTCTGGGAACACGGTGACCGTCCATTATTTGGGCACCCTTACCGATGGAACCGTGTTTGATGCATCTTGGCGTCGAGGAATGCCCTTCACCACGACGATAGGTGTGGGCATGGTCATCCCAGGTTGGGATCAAGGAATAGTGGGGATGAGGGAAGGCGGCAGGCGTCTTTTGAAAATTCCCAGCGATTTGGCATACGGGGAGCGCGGTTCAGGTGCCGCTATTCCACCTAACACCCCCTTGTTGTTTGTCGTCGACCTGATTCGGATTCAAAGTTGACCAGCAACGAGATGCAAAGGCATTCCTAACTGAGTAGCGTCAGCCCAATGGATAGCATCACTGTTGCCCGCAGCATGCGGGGTTCGTTGGGAATGTTGGCGATGGCGTGGCTAATGGCTCCGTCCACCCGGGAAAAGGCTGCTGAAGCCGGTATGGGTGAAGGGCAAGGGGCCTATGCGGTGGGCCGGCTAGGTGTTTTGGGCAACTGCCCAGTTGACAACGTCGTGGCCGCAGCTTTTTTCTGGGATCCCGCCCACATGAGATCCATGGTTGAAGAGGGACGCGCGGCTTTTGACCCCATTGAAGGCGGACGGGTCTACGCACGAATATGTCAAGAGTACGGAACCGAAGCTTTAGCCGATTTCGAAGGTAACGCCCGGCTGGGTGAGTTGCTGGAACGTGTGGTGCAGAATGCAGCGCCGCACGGTGTACCGACATTCGTAGGCTGGCGAGACCAAGAACTTCCTGAAGACGTTGGGGCTGCACGGACTTTTCAACTAGCTCAATGCATGCGCGAACTCCGCTTCGGGCGTCATGCAATCGCGGTGCAATCATTAGGTATGGGCCCTCTGGAAGCCATCCTCAGCGGCCCTGCCGGAGAATGGAACGCAGAATTTTTCGGTTGGTCTAAGCCCTATCCGGATGTGAGCAATTTGGACTCAGCCAGAGACGAAATCGAGACGTTAACTGACCGTCTTCACGCTCCTGATTTCGAATGTCTTAGTGACGAGGAGCGCGCTGAGGTGAGAGATCTCTCGAAGGCTGCTCGGTCTCACGCTACTGAACGGGCCGAAGCTGCCGATATCTAGTCAGGCAAGATCTTCTAGCAAAGCCTGGTGCTCGCCCAGTTGAGGGGCGCGTGTAGTCGACCATGGTGTTTTAGAAAACCGGTAGGGCGCTCCTGGGTGGATATGACTCGCGTTTCGAGTCTCATACAAAATTTCCTGAGGGAAACCTCGTTCGACAAAGTGGGGATCCTCAATCATTTCGTCCGGTGAATAGACAATCCCGCAGGCCATACCTCGCTGTTGAAGCCCGACAAAAAGGTCATACGCCTTCAAATGTTGTCCCAAGAACTCAATCGCGTCTCTTCCCGCCTGAAACACCTCACCGGCCAGCGGGTCCTCATCGAGTTCAAGGAGTCCAATCCGTTCAAATTGGTCTCCGAGCTTCAAAATCTCGTATGCGGAACACTCCTCAGTGAGGTCAAGTTGTTCGATCCAGGACCGAAGCGCTTGGAATTCCCGTTTATTTCTGGGCGGTACACCCGTGTTGAACCAACGACCATCAGCGCACTGGATTTGTGTCCATTCGGTCATCGTCGGGAGAGCATGCCGACCCGTTTGACGTTCAACTTGTCGCTCACCATTAAGCCACCACAACGTCGCGAATTCCGTTGTTGCATTCGATGAATTCAGCAGCGAAACGTCAATTAGTTGCCCCCTACCAGAGTCTTCTCGCCACATCAGCGCGGCGAGAATAGAAGGAACCGCGTAGTGGCAAGCAGTGTGGAAGGCCTGATTTCCCCCACCCCGAACCGGAGGTATTTCATGATCGTCGTATCCACATGACCAAGCTGGCCCACCTTCCGCCAACAAGGTCAGATCCGTCGCGGGTGGATCGGTTCCGTCTCGACCATGATGAGTAATGGAGGTCCAGATAAGTTCACTACTTATTTCTCGGAATTGTTCCCAATCAAGAGCTAGGGCTTCCAACCGTCCCGGCGGCTCTGCTTCAATCACTACATCAGCAGTCATGATCAGAGATCTGAATTGCTGAGCATCGGTGTCAGTGTCCAAATCAAGAGCAACAGATTTTTTTGATGTGTTGTAATGCCACCAATGGAGCGAATTTTCGGGGTCTGTTACATCATCGGCGAATGGCTCCCATAAACGGGTCTTACACCCTTCTGGAGGTTCGACCACGATTACTTCTGCACCCATATCCGCCATCAGTTTTCCCGCGAGAGCGCAACGTTCAGAAGCGAGTTCTATAACTCGGTAGCCGGAGAGCACCGAATTCGGTGAGGTAATGGTCATTCTTAGATGACTCCCTCTTCAGCGAGTGTCTCAATCTCCGCATTGCCTAGGCCAAGTATCTCGCCGAACACGTATTGGTTATGTTCACCGAGACAGGCTGCTCCGCGGGTTATGGACCACGGTGTTTCGGACATACGAACTGGCAGGCCCTCTACTTTGGACTGTCCCACTTCAGTGTGCTCGACAGTGACCCAAAGTTCTGACGTTCGTTGGTCAAATTCGATTCTTTCTTGTGGCTTGAGGACTGGTGCCGCAGGCACCCCAGCATCAATGAGCTCCTGAGCAAGTTCTTGTCGGTTTTGATTAACAGTCCAGGTTGTAAGAAGCCGTTCAAGTTCGTCTTCATCGTGTAAACGCGTCTCTAGGCGCGTCCATCGATCTTCGCGAGACCAAATTTCTCCGATGATTTCCGACAAGATTTTCCACTCCCGGTCGTCCCTGACGGCGATCGCTATCCAGTTGTCGTGACCTTCAGTTGGCCAAATGCCATGTGGGGCCATTCTCGGAGACTGGGACCGATTGCTGTTTGGCATACCTTGACGTCGCATCGGTCGTTGGTTCACCGTCGCGTCCAAGGTCGCGACACCGTTGAGGGTTCCGGCGGCTTCGATGCACGCTAAGTCAACCCATTGACCTTCTCCGGTTCGTCGCCGATGAAGCAATGCCATCAGCACAGCGGTCGCCATGTAATAGCCGCCTGTGTGGTCCATGAATGAGTATCCCCATCCAGCCGGCGGCAGATCAGGCAAGCCTGACGTATAGGTCAACCCGGATACTGCCTGAGCAATCGGACCCCAGGACTTAAACGATGTATAGGGGCCCGTGGCACCGAAGCCGTTATTCGACACGTAGACGATGTCTTCTCGGATCTGACGTAAGTCCTCATATCCAAACCCCAGACGTTCCATTACTCCCGCAGCGAAATTTTCAGTAACGGCATCGCTCACAGCGACAAGCTCCCGAAGCAATTCCTTGGCACGAACGTCTCGCAAATTCAACGTGACACCTAGCTTGCCCGCATTGTGGTTATTGAACGCACCGCCTGCTTCCAGTCCGCGCGCGTCGCCGACCCATGGGGGAACACCACGCAGGATGTCCCACTTGCCTCGATGCACTGGGTCTTCAACACGAATTACTTCAGCACCGAAAGCAGCAAGAATCTTGGTCGCACCCGCACCAGCTAGTTGACCGGTGAAGTCACAGATACGGACCTTGTTTAAAGCTTGCGGCGTTTGGTCAGTCATCCTTGTTTCGCCGCCCATTCTGCGTATCCGTGCACCCACATTCGTTGAGCCGGAGTCTCCGGAACCTTAAGCCCGCGAGCATCCGCTATTCGATCCATCGCCTGTTCAGGGTTTATGCCTAGCTGAGTGAGGACTGCCGCGGCGACTGTCGATGACCGTCCTATCCCTCCACGACAGTGAATCACTGCTGAATCACCGTGTTGCAGGTCGCTCTTTACACAATCTATTGCCTTCTTCGCGTCGCTGTAATCCTCCAAAATCCCAAAATCAGGTATGGGGAGTCTGCTGAAATCGATACCTGCGACGTACAGGGCGTCTTGTTCTGCAAGTAAACCCAGATCGGCTACTTCTTCGTCAGTCAGGAGAGAAACAACATTGGTGACTTTCTCGTTCAACAAATCCTTAATTTCGCGATCAAGAACACTTCCGCTGGGAGCTGGCGCAGTTGCCAGCCGTCCGATAGGCGTCTCAATCCAATAAAGACGCATTATTCGTTCAACATCTCTCGAGCCCGCGTCTGACATTCATGCAGACGAACCCTCAACTGTTCGGTCCACTCTTTAAGATCGGAGCGTTTCACTCTCTTCCCGTCCGCTGCTTCGGGCGGATCGAGAACTTCGCCAACCACAACGGTGACTGGAACTCGTGATGGGAACTTTGAGCCCGTTGGCATCGCCACCTCAGTGCCCGCAATACCGACAGGTACTACTGGCGTTCCTGCCTTCGATGCTAACCATGCCGTTCCGTCATATATTTCACCGATCGAGTCTCCTTCTTGTCGACTTCCTTCGGGAAAGACAAGCATGCATTCACCTGCTTCAAGCATCTCTTTAGCTACACGCATTGCGTCTAAATCGGCTTCACCGCGCCGCACCGGAAACGAACCTAACGAGCGCATAGCCCAACCCGCTGCTGCCGGTCGAAACAACGAATCCTTTCCTAAATATCGCACCCGTCGGTGGCTTGAACTTCCAACGAGGGGACCATCGAGGTTTGATCGATGAGTAGGAGCGATTATCACTCCACCATTCACTTGAAGACGTTCATGGCCTTCCACGCGCATTCGAAACCACCTGAACAAAAATATTCTTACAAACCCACGTACCGCTCTAAAGAACAGCTTGCCCATCAGGCCGTCCGGCGAGAAGAATGCCTTCATAATCGGAGAAGCTAGCCGTTGGCGCTCGGTTGAACCTGCCGAACGTCTTGCGTGTCGCTGTGCCAACTAAAGTCAAGCAATCACTCCATAAAGAGGAAGACTCAGATGCCTGTTCCTACTGACATGGTCGGAGACCAAATAGGTCCAATACAACACGAGGTCGATGCCCGTTGGATAATGGCCTATGCCGCGTCCCTCGGTGACACACAGGACTGTTATTTCGATACCCGTCGTGACAATGGAATAGTCGCTCATCCTATGTTCGCTGTGTGTCCAGAATGGCCAGTCATAGTGCAAGGCAGAGACTTAGCGGACAAGTGGGGCATCACTCCCGAAGAAACCCGTCAATCTGTTCACGCGACCCACGATCTAACCATTCATCGTTTGGTCAAACCCGGCGACGTTTTGGAAACCAAGTTGACCTATACCGGCGTTGAGAACAAGAGCCCCGGTGCCTACACAACGATGAAAATCGAAACCTGTGACGCGGACGGTAATCCAGTGTTTACGACACATCAGGGTGGCATGTATCTGGGTGTTCCCGCGGAGGGTGATAATCGACCAGCACAGGACGATCCGGTGATTCCCGAACTTGGACCTCTGCCTGAGAATCCCATAGCAGAAGTTCTAGTTCCAGTGGCCCACGGTGCAGCTCACACCTACACAGAATCAGCAAGAATTTGGAACCCCATACACACCGACGCGTCAGTAGCTGCGGACGCGGGTTTACCGGCAATCATTCTGCACGGGACCGCTACTTTGGCGCTCGGTGTCAGCGCCACTATTTCTACGGTTGCCGGCGGCAACCCCGAACGTGTCCGTCGTATCAGAGGACGAATGGCGTCAATGGTGCTTATGCCATCAACTGTCACAGTGCGAGTTCTAGACCTAACCCCAGTTGATGGCCAGGATGTCGCACGTTTTGAGGTACTCACCGAAGACGGAGGACCCGCCATCAATCAAGGTCTCATCTTCCTTGACAAAGACTGAACCGGTGTTAGCTGTCCACGTGCTGCGCGAACTGCTCCAAGGTGCGCTCCAAGGCGAGGGCCGCTGAGGATTCTTCGTAGCTTCCCCGCGCATCACAATTGAAACCGTGACCCGCTTCTTCGTATATATGAACATCTATGTGGGGCCATCGCTCGGCTATTGCACGGACATTCTCTAACGGAATCCCCGCGTCGTCTGCCCCGAAATGAAGCATCAGAGGCGATTTCGGCTCTTCTTCAATATGGGGCATTATCTGGCCGCCGTAGTACCCCGATGCGGCCGAAATCTTGTCCGATAGACGAGCAGCGGCTACGTAACAAATCGAGCCACCCCAGCAGTAGCCTACGATGCCAACTTTTCCAGCTGTAGATGCCACATCGCAAGCAGCTTCGACATCAGCCATCACTTGGTCCATAGTTACGTCTTCAAACGCAATTTTCCGCCCAATGTCAATACCTGATTCGTCATAACCGAGTTCAACTCCCTTTTCAACCCGGTCGAACAACGCCGGAGCAATAGCAACGTATCCCTTCTCCGCATATCCATCGACGACGCTTCGAATATGACCGTTGACCCCAAATATCTCCTGCACGACAACTACTGCCCCTTTAGGCGAGGCTTCAGGGTCGGCCCGATAAGCATTGAATGTATTGCCATCTAATGCCGTGATTTGAATAGTCGTTCCCATCTAAGGATCCTTCCAATCAATAAGGATTAGTTTCTAGGCAACTATTTCGTTGATAAGTCGCCCCAGTGGTTTCACATCGTTCATGGAGTTGCGAGCTTGCATTGCAGTGTCTGCCCAGGCATTAGCTGCTGCGCCTAACAGGTCATCTACTGAGTCGGCGAACGTCATGATGAGTCCTGTCCATGGAGCCATACCGTTCGCAATTGCTCGGGAGATCATGAGGCCGTTAGCTCCTTCTTGCATGTGCCGCCAACCGTTGTCGATGCCCTCTGCAGAGATATTTCCGCTCATATAAACCGCTGTCCCAAACCCACTCGTAGGCCTGGTTTCGCCCCTCTCAGCGAGAATTTCCAGCACGCTGCGGCGAACGACTGACACTCCACAGTCACCCATCATCTGCAACATCTGACCGTCGCTATTGATCGCATTAGATCCGGCGATAGCGGCGTCTACCGACTCCCACTCAAAGGAAACGCCACAAAGACCTGCCGCTTCTCCCCCCATAACTATTTTGGCTATCGAAGTATGTTTGCAGCCCATATCGAGAACTCGCTGTTTTCCGTAACTGTTACTGGCATCAACAAAGCCATTGAGATCTTGGACAGCAGTAACTGCGATAGTCATAACCGACATAGTTCACCTTTTTCTTTAGTCAAATTCCCACCGAATCTCAGGAAGTCGTCAAAGAGTAGCTGAAATGCCTATCTGGCGATCACGCGTTTCGACATGCCTGACTTCAAAGCTGACTATGAGCTTCGGAACGGAGTGGGTAAAGCGAAACTGTCTCTAGGCCAAACCCATGAACCGGCGAGCATTGGTGTACACGACGTCTGATCGAAGGTCGTTTCTGCCGATTCTTTCGAAAGTCTCATCAAGTTCAGCTAGCGCCCCGGGGTAGGTGCAGTCGTAGTGCGGATAATCCGAACCCCAGACCACTGTATGTGCGAGACCCATGTCGGCAAGTTGAGCGAATGCTTCTCCTTCGCCGGCTTCCATCGTGACAAAACATTGTTCAGAAAAGATTTCGGTTGGCTCGCGTTTCAGTCGCGGTACCAAGTGCCCCATCGATTCCTTGTGTTCATCAAGTCGATCTAACCAGTAAGGAAGCCATCCCAATCCTGATTCAAAGAATCCGACCCGTAGGCGAGGATGAGCATCTAGTACGCCACTCGCGACCATTTCCATTACCGACGCCATCTGTTCGAACGGGTGACAAACCATGTGAACATAGAACTGATTGGTGTATCGGGTCCGAGCAAAGCTCTTCATTTTGGATCCAAAACTGCCATGGATAGCAACCGTCATGTCGTGATCTTCAGCCGCGGACCAAACGCGATCCATATCGTCTGAGAACAACTCAAGTCCGTTGTAACGCTCCGGCCGAAACGTCACTCCAGTCAAGCCAGCATCAGCACAAAACTCGATCTCTGCGACTGCATGGTCAACCGACTGCAGTGGAGTGACACCGACGCCGTACAACCGGTCAGGATTCTCTGAAACGAAATCAGACATCCATCGGTTGTAGCCCCGAGCGTTAGCGGCAGCGACTTCGCCATCAGAAATATCGCCCGACATCAAGTGCACGGAGGGAAACATAAGCGCCGCGGCGAGACCCTCACCATCCATCACTTTCAGACGTTCAGACGGGTCATAGCTACCGGGAACTATGTCGTCCCAGGTGACAGCGGTGCCATACGCATTAGGAATGCAAGCCGGTGCTGCACTCGTATCCATACTCCGGTCCTCGACGAAAACACTGTCGGCGTCACCTACCGGCCGACACTGCAGCACCAAGTCACGATATTTGGGATCGGTGTACTCCTGCCAGACTGACGTGGGTTCAGCTATATGAGCATCAGCGTCATAAACAGGAACTGTCCCGCTAGATGCATACGGTTCTTCGGTAATTAGTGGTGCCCCCATAGCACCATTCTTGCTCAGAAACTAACCGCTTCGCTCACCGAGTTGAATGAAGGGTCCTCAGCCCGTGACTTAGCGCTACAGGTGTAACCGACATGTGGCTTTCGTTCGGGAACACTTGCCAATGAAGATCGAGGCCGTCATAGTTCCTAGACGCCAGCTGATCATAGAATTCTTGATGGGGTGATAGTTCGTCCGTTTCCAACTCGCCTTTGGACATGAACACGTGGGCGTCAAGATTTTCGCTACTTTCATATCGCTCTTCTTCACGGCGAAACATCACCTGGTCATCCCACCAAACCGAAGGGCTCGCCAGAAGATAATGATCAAACATCGCTGAACTTTCGAACAGCACGTGAACACCAAATAATGCACTGAACGAATGTCCAATAAAAGTCATCTCAGAGACGCGGTATTGGGTGTTGAGAAACGGAATGACTTCTGCACCCAACCAACGCCGAAACATCTCTGCTCCCCCCAATTGTTCACCTGGGACCCGCACTCCTGTCAACGGCGGGGCATCAACGGCGGTGGTTGTGAAGTCCATCGCTCGAAGCTGAATCACATCCCTATAAGACGGCTCGTCGTGGGCCACGCCCACGACGATCGCTTTCGGAAGTTCCTTAGAAGGCGCCAGAAGCCGCACCGTGTCGACAACCGTCCCATATGTCCACATAGCGTCAAAACACAAATACACCGGATGTGGTTCGTCTCCATCAGGATCGTAGGTCGGAGGTAGATCGACCCAAAGGACATAGTCCCTGTCAACGTCAGCACGTGTCATTCGGTGGGAGATTGGGGTCCAAGGAGAACGCTCTAATTCGCTACTCACAGCTGCAAGTTTGGCGGATGATTGCCGAACGCGCTTGCTCTCAGCCGTTGTTTCACCTAGGAATCGAAGATCGAACAACGTGTTTAAAGGGAGAACAGGGTGGCGATACTCCAATCCCACATCGATACCAATGCTGATTGGTTCGAAAAAAATTGTGACGACATGCTGGAACAGCTGGCGATCATCGACGAGTTACATGCCGAGGCTGCTGCTGGCGGCGGGGCCGCTGCGATGGACAGAATGCGAAGCCGCGACAAGACCCCCGTCCGAGAACGCATACAAATGGTGCTCGACACAGACTCGCCATTCTTCGAAATCAGTTCCCTTGCCGGCTACTGCACCAATTACGCGGTTGGTGGAGGTCTCGTCATGGGCATAGGCGTGATCGAAGGTGTCGAATGCGTGATCGAAGGAAACGATCCGACAGTTCTTGGCGGAGCTATGACTCAGGTAGCCGGGCGGAAGCTGATGCGAGCAATCGAAATCGCCCGCCAAAACCGCATGCCCTACATTCAATTTGTCGAGTCTGCCGGAGGTGATCTACGCGGCGACGACGACCCTGAGCGACAAATGATTGAACAGAGCGACCATTTCGCAGAATCAGGGCGACTCTTTTACGACGTCACCGAGCTATCCAAACTACGAATTCCATCTGTCGCCGTCGTTTTCGGAAGCTCAACCGCTGGCGGCGCTTACCAGCCCGGAATGAGCGACTACAACATCTTCGTTCGAAACCAATCCAAAGTTTTTCTTGGCGGACCACCCTTAGTAAAGATGGCCACCGGGGAAGACAGTGACGATGAAACCCTCGGCGGCGCACAAATGCACGCAGAAATTTCGGGTCTCGCTGATTACCTCGCGGAAGACGAAGCTGAAGCTTTGCGAATGTGCCGTGAAGTAGTTAGCCATTTGAATTGGAGAAAATTGGGGCCCGCCCCGTCAATGAAAGATGACCCACCCGTGCACGACCCCGAAGAATTGTTGGGGTTGATGCCGCGTGATCTTCAAGCATTAATTGACTGCAGAGAAGTCATAGCCCGCATAGTTGACGGTTCACGCTTCGAAGAATTTAAAGCCCGGTATGGAACAACACTGATTTGCGGTTGGGCCTCAATTCACGGATACCCGGTCGGCCTCATCGGCAACAACGGGCCGCTCTTTAGCGAGAGCAGCGAGAAAGCAGCTCAGTTCATTCAATTATGCAACCAACAAGATATCCCCATCGTCTTCTTGCAAAACATCACCGGATACATGGTCGGCAAAGATTTTGAGCATTCAGGGATCGTCAAAAATGGGTCGAAAATGATCAACGCTGTTTCAAATTCAATGGTCCCCCACATCACCGTGATTCTGGGAAATAGCTACGGGGCGGGCAACTACGGAATGTCAGGAAGAGCGTTTAATACGAGATTCACCTACCTATGGCCAACCGCAAAGATCGCAATCATGGGTCCCAAACAAATAGCGGGAGTGATGTCTCTCGTACGACGAGGCCAAGCAGCCCGAAAGGGCATCGAATTCGATGAGGACGCAGACCGGCAAATTACTGAATCGGTTGAGCACTATCACGAACTCAAGTCCCTTGCCTTGTATTCATCTGGACGAGTGACAGACGACGGGATCATCGACCCTCGCGATACGCGCGACGTAATTGCATTATCTCTCTCTGCCTGTAGCAACAACAAAATTGAAGGCGCCGAAGGTTTCGGCGTCTTCCGGATGTAAGGAGAACGCGATGACAATAAGACGACTCCTCGTAGCCAATAGAGGCGAAATTGCTCGCAGAGTATTTCGCACTGCGAAAGAAATGGGCATATTCACAGTTGCCGTGCACTCCGATGGAGATAGCGACGCTCCATTCGTCAGTGACGCCGACCTCGGCATAGCGCTTGGCGGCACAACCGCGTCTGAGTCATACCTAAATGGCGAGAAAATTCTTGCCGCGGCAATTTCAGTTGGAGCTGACGCTATTCACCCGGGCTATGGATTCTTGTCAGAAAACGCTGACTTCGCGAAGGCAGTGACAGATGCCGGTATCACTTGGGTGGGGCCGCCTCCTGAAGCTATCGCCGCAATGGGCGACAAATTAGCGGCTAAGCGCACCATGGTTGATGCCGAAGTTCCAACGCTCCCGTCGATCGAAGTTTCCGAATCCGTTGACGTTGACAGCATCGCCGAAGAAATTGGCTTTCCGTTATTGGTGAAAGCGAGCGCCGGAGGAGGCGGCAAAGGAATGCGTGTCGTAGACGATGCAGCAGATCTGGAAAATGCCATCAGCGGAGCTAAGCGTGAAGCCCTAAATGCCTTTGGTAACGACACCGTCTTTCTGGAACGGTATTTGGCGACGCCGCGGCATGTCGAAATTCAGGTTCTTGGCGACCAACATGGGAAAGTCCTTCACTGCTTCGAACGGGAGTGTTCAATTCAACGGCGCCATCAAAAGGTCATTGAGGAAGCTCCGTCACCTGTCTTATCTGAGTCGTTGAGAAATCAGATGGGTCAAGCGGCCGTCGCAGCTGTTGAAGCAATCGGCTACGTATCCGCAGGAACTGTCGAGTTTCTGCTTGATGGCGATGATGACGAAGCAGAATTTTTCTT
>Ga0114932_10002655_pt1 | contig 18544 bp, 22 predicted proteins | sample 2SBtaG_2_FD_87286 | JGI IMG/M metagenome (GOLD analysis project Ga0114932, IMG submission 87286) | Deep subsurface microbial communities from Kolumbo volcano to uncover new lineages of life (NeLLi) - 2SBTROV12_ACTIVE470 metaG | ecosystem: Environmental > Aquatic > Marine > Volcanic ... | reverse complement strand
CGGTGACGCCGACCAGGGGCATGTCGAAGCGTGCCGCATAGGCGACGATATCCGCCAGTTCGGCCGTCTCTCCGGAATTCGACAGGGCAAAGATCGTATCGCCCGGCGTGATCATGCCGAGATCGCCGTGCGACGCTTCGCCGGGATGAACAAAAAACGCCGGCGTGCCCGTTGAGGCGAAGGTGGCGGCAATCTTGTTGCCGATATGGCCGCTTTTGCCCATGCCTGAAACAATGACGCGGCCGCGGGTGCTGCCCAATATGTCCAGGGCCTGGATGAAGGGCGCGCCAAGGCTGTTCGAAAGCGCCGTCAGGGCATCCGCTTCCGCCGACAGGACACGGTGCGCCGCTACGAGATCGGCGGCCTCATCAGCCGTTGCGGCGGCCTTTTCCTCGGGGTCCGGAAGTGCAGATGAATTCATGGCGGGCGATCAATCCGATGGCTCAGAAAATTTTCAAAGTTCCGGTTAGCTTATGGCGCCGGGATTAAGGAACCGATAACCGGCAATATGCAGGGATGGAGATCCTATATCAGCCGGGTAAGTATGCGCTGGAAGGTGGGAAACGTCAATGAAACCGGGGTGTTAAGCAATTTACGAATGGGCGAAAATATCAACGTCGTCCCAACCATTGAGGTCCAGATCAGCGCGGGTCGTCAGGAAATCGAAGCAGGCCTGTGCCATTTCCATGCGGCCTTCGCGTTCCAGCATGGCCTGCAGCCTGGCGCGGATGTCGTGCAGGTTTAAAACGTCGGCGGCGGCATACTTCAATTGGTCTTCTGAAAGTTCCCCGGCGGCCCAATCGGAAGATTGCTGTTCCTTGGAAAGTTCGATGTTCAAAAGCTCGCGGGTAACGTCCTTCAGGCCGTGGCGGTCCGTATAGGTCCGGACCAGCTTCGACGCGATCTTGGTGCAGAAGACGGGCGACACGTTGACGTCCAGATGACGCTTCAAGATGGCCACGTCAAACCGCGCAAAGTGGAAAATCTTCGTCACCGCCGGATCGGCGAACAGGGCCTTCAGGTTCGGCGCCGCATTGTTCCCAGCCGGCATCTGGACCAGGTGGCAGACGCCATCACCGGCCGACAGTTGAACCACACACAGGCGGTCACGGCGCAAATCAAGTCCCTGGGTTTCCGTGTCCACGGCGACGCTGTCGCCGAAGTCCACACCGTCCGGCAAATCGCCGCGGTGCAACTCAATGGATTTGGCTTCGCGTTTCGCCGGTTTTGGCAATGGACATTCCTTGCCTATTACGCGTCAAATTCATGTATCAAGCCATTCTACGTCAATATCCGACTGACGGGAATGGTGCCCAGGAGAAGACTCGAACTTCCACGACCTTGCGGCCACAGGTACCTGAAACCTGCGCGTCTACCAATTCCGCCACCTGGGCACTTGATTGCCGTTTCTCGCAGGAAACTTGTACTGTCATTATTGAGAGCCAGGGGTATTGTCAATACGTGAGGCATGCGCGGCGCGCCAATGGCGGACCCATGCCGCCGGCGGTTGACGCCCGCCGCTCGGGCATGTAGTCGAATAGATATCCGCACGGGCTGAGGACAAGGCCGAGGAGGGATCATGGCAATCAGTTCAACCACCAATTCGTACCTGCGCCGGGTTACGGTTTTCGGTGCTTCGGGATTTGTCGGCCGGCACCTGGTGCGGCGTCTGGCCGGCGCCGGCGCCGAGGTCCGTGTCGCTGTCCGCGACGTCGAAGCGTCGTCGTTCCTGAAACCCTGTGGTGACGTCGGCCAGATCGTGCCCTGGCAGGTCGATATTTGTGATCCGGGCCAGGTGGCGACCGCTGTCGCCGGCGCCGACACGGTGATCAATCTGGTCGGCATCCTTTACGAACGCGGCGCCCGGACGTTTCAGCGCCTGCACGTCGAGGGTGCGCGCAATATCGCCGCCGCCGCCCACCAGGCCGGCGCCAAGCGCCTCATCCACATGTCGGCCCTGGGCGCCGATAAGTTCTCGCCGGCGGTCTATGGCCAGACCAAATGGCTGGGCGAGGAAGCGGTTCGCGAAGCCTATCCGGACGCCACCATCTTCCGGCCCAGCGTGATCTTCGGACCGGAGGACGGTTTCTTCAATATGTTTGCCGGCATGATGCGCTTCCTGCCGGTGCTGCCGGTGATCGGCGCGCCGATGCTGCCCAAAGTGTCGTTCGGCAGTGGCAACGGCCCCAGCATCGACTTTTTCGGTGACGGCGGCTGTAAGTTCCAGCCCGTTTACGTGGGCGACGTCGCCCAGGCCATGACCGATTGCATCACCATGGACGAAACCCGCGGCCAGACCTACGAATTGGCCGGCCCGCGTGCGTATACCTTCAAGGAACTGATGGAATTGTTATTGAAGGTCACCGACCGCAAAAAGACCTTGGTGCCCCTGCCGCTAGGCATGGCGGCTTTTGAGGCCCTGTTCCTGCAGTGGTTGCCGAAGCCTTTGTTGACGCCGGATCAGGTCTGCCTCATGGAACGCGACAATGTTTTGCAGGGCGACAACGGATTTGCCGCCTTCGGCATTGAACCGGCGGCGGCGGAGGCCATCCTGCCGACCTACCTGCACCGGTTCAAGACACCGCGCCAACAGGGCGCGGCGGCCTAAAAGCAAGTATTCAGTAGCGCTGCGGCAGCCCGTCGGATGAGCCTTGCGTGTCGCCCTTTGCCGCGGCGACAATCAGTTCGCCGTATTCCCGCAGGAACACCGAGCCGCGCACCGTGCGTTGGATAAGAACGCTGCGGCGGTCGCTCTCATCGGTCTTGCGGCGCACCAACTGCAATTCGCCCAAGCGGTTGACGGCCCGGGTAATGGCCGGTTTCGATACTTTCATCAATTCCGCCAAGCCGCGCACCGTATGCGGCGGCGGCGTCAGATAGACGCTCAACAACAGCGCCATTTGCCGGGCCGACAAATCAGGCGCATCAGCGCGGACGCTGGCAACGATGGCACGGCGCCAGATATCCAAGGCTTGCAACTCATTGAGGTCGAAGCCGCTCATGACGCGATTTCAGTGTCCCGTGCCGTTCATTTCGATAACGTAACTTCTAAGATATCTTGATAATCGCCGCAACAAGATTCCGGCGATCAGGTACCGTACCGCCGGGCAAGCGCTGCGAACACGGCGCGCATGCCCATGGCCTCGCCGCCTTCCGGCCGGCCCGGGCGGTTGGTCAGGTTCCAGGCCATCAAATCGATGTGCGCCCACGGAATATTCTCGCCAACGAAACGTTGCAGGAAAAGCGCCGCCGTGATCGAACCGCCATAACCGCCTTCCGGCGCATTGTTCAAATCGGCCACCTTGCCGTCGACCATTTTGTCATAGCCGGCCCAAAGCGGCATCCGCCAGAGCGGATCATGGACGGTCGTTCCGGCTAAGAGAAGATCGTTGGCCAAGGCGTCGTCATTGCAGAACAGCGCCGGCAGCTCGGTCCCCAGCGCGACCCGCGCGGCGCCGGTCAGGGTGGCGAAATCAATGATCATGTCGGGTCCGTCACTGGCGGCTTCCGCCAAGGCGTCGGCCAGGATCACCCGGCCTTCGGCGTCCGTATTGCCGATCTCGATGCTGAGCCCCCTGCGGGTGGGGACCACGTCGCCCGGCCGCATGGCGTTGCCGGCGATGGAATTCTCGACGGCCGGCACAAGCACCCTGAGGCGCACCGCCAAGGCCGCCGCCATGATCATGCCGGCGACGCCCAGGACATGCGCCGCGCCGCCCATGTCCTTCTTCATCAACCGCATGCCGACCGCCGACTTGATGTCCAGGCCGCCTGTGTCGAAACACACGCCCTTGCCGACCAAGGTTACTTTCGGCGCGTCTTCCGCGCCCCAGGTCAGATCGACCAACCGGGGTGCCCGGTCATGGGCCCGGCCGACGGCATGAACGGCCGGGTAGTTCCGGGCCAGCAGATCATCGCCCTCGATGATCTCGATGGCGGCACCATGGGTGGTCGCCAAATCCGCCGCTGCCGCGGCCAGATTGTCCGGACCCATGTCGGCGGCCGGCGTGTTGATGAGGTCGCGGACAAGGGCCGTCGATTGTGCTGCCTGGACAACGAAATCACGGTCACAGGCGGCCGGCCATATCAGTTGCGGGCGGGCCGGTTCGTCATCGTCGTCCCTTTTCTTATATCGATCGAACCGGTAGGCGCTGAGGACCCAAGCCAGCGCCAGGTCCGTCGCCAGGGCGGTGTCCATGTCGTCCGGCACGCCATAGGTGCCGGTCGGCAGCTTGGCCGGCAGGGCCGCCCAGTCCCACAGGGATGGCGCATCGGCGACGGTGTAAATGACTTGCGCCACATGGCCGTCAGCATCGGGAAGCAGGCCAACGTCACCGGCCTTGCCCTTGAAACCCGTGTCATCAAGCCACGTTTGGACGGTATCGGCGGGGCCGCCCATCCAATCGGCAAATTCAGCGCTCGGCACGACGGTGATCGGAATGGCCGACGGGGCCGTATCGATAAGTGTATCAAGCATGGCTCCTGCTTAGCGGCTCGCCCGGCCTGAATCAATCCTGGGTCTTGCAGACAGGTCCGCCGCACGGGAGGATGCGGCCCAGCGCACCGACAGCGAGGAGAGGCATTCCATGACGGAGACCAAGCTGGTCATCGGCAACAAGAATTATTCGTCCTGGTCGCTGCGCGGCTGGCTGATGGCGAAGCGGGCCGGGCTCGACTTCGAGGAAATTCTCATTCCCCTCGACCAGGATGGTTTCAAGCAGGCCATTCTGTCGCATTCGCCGGCCGGCCGGGTGCCGATCCTCAAACACGACGGCATGACCATCTGGGACAGCCTGGCGATTGGTGAATACCTGGCTGAAATCGCACCTGATGCGGGCCTGTGGCCGACGGACGCCAGTGCGCGGGCCGAAGCGCGGTGCATTGCCAGCGAAATGCATTCAGGCTTTGAAGCCGTCCGGACCCACATGCCCATGGATCTGCGCAATCACTGGCCGGCGCGGGGCGACGGCCCCGGTGTCGATGACGACATCCAGCGGATCATCGATATCTGGAGCACGTGTCTCGGCGGTGCGACCGCGGATCAGCCGTTCCTGTTCGGCGGCTTTTGCATGGCGGATGCCATGTTTGCCCCCGTGGTCGGGCGTTTCAGGACCTATGGCGTGAGCTTGCCGGCGTCGTGTCAGACTTATGCCGATGCCGTTTGGCATTGGCCGGACATGCGCAAATGGCTGGCCGCCGCCGAAGCGGAGCCCTGGGTCATCGAGGCGCCGAAGACCTAGACGTTAACCGCTCGGCCCCTCAGTCCAGCCATTCCGCCTCGCCGAGACCCAACCGGTCACCGGGCAGGTCGCCCTTCGCCGTATTGGCGTTGGTGGCCTCTTCCTGGGCGAGCTTTTCCAGAGACTTGGCTAACAGCTCTTCGTGGCGTTCCAGCGGTACCACGGCGACGCCGTCATCGTCACCGATGACGATATCGCCCGACTTCACCGGGCAACCCGCGCAGGCGATGATGCCGTCGATGATGCCGCCGTGTCCCTTGTGCGGCCCCGCCGGGACGATGCCGGCGGCGAAGGTGTTGAAGCCAAACTCGCGGATTTCGGCGACGTCGCGCACGGCGCCGTCAACGACCAGGCCGCCGACGCCGCGCTGCATGGCGGCCCGGGTCATGATGCCGCCCCAGACCGCGGTGCCCAGGAAACCCCCGGCGTCGATGACCAGGATTTCGCCGGGTTCCAACAGGCCGATGGCCATATGTGAGGCGCCGTTATCGCCGACCATGGAGGTCACCGTGCGGGCCTGGCCGCAGACCCGCATGCCATCGGCAACCGGTTTGATGCGTCCGTCCATGACTTGCGTGCGGTTCATCATATCCGAAACAATGGCCGGCGGAATGTCCTGCCATGGCGCCAGTTGTTCTTCCGTGAGCTTCGTGTAATTAGTTCGATGGCGCTGAATGGGCATGGTTCCTGTCCGCTCACCTGTTATCCAAATAGGGGGAACGCGACCCTATAACATGCGGTCCCGGCGGCCAAGATGGAGAGTGCAATGATTTTCGGTCTTTTCGGCGATAAGAAGGCGCGCGAGGCGAAACAGTTGAACCGCGACGCGCCGCTGATCATCGAACAGGCCGAGCAACTGTACGCACCGGCCCGGCTGCGCCAGATGGCGGAAGATATTGTCGAGCTGATCGAACGCGCCCACGTGCGCTACGGCACCGCGGAGATTGATCTTAAACGGGCCCACTTTGATTATCGCGGTCTGCATAAGGAGGCCCGGCGCAACAATGACCAGACCGGCCTGAGCGCCCTGACGTTGGTGATTATCTATCTGCGGGCCGAGATCACCGGTCCGGCGGCGGACCCGGCGCGGGCGGCCATTGACGCGTTTACCGCGGCCTGGCTGCACGATGGACAAACGCCTAACGAGGGGACGGCGGAACGTTAAACGGTGCGCCTAACTTCCCGCGTCAACCCGTCGCTGAAGCGCTCGGCCGGGTGGTCCGGCGCGGCATCTTGGAGTACCATCAGAAAACAGGCGCCCGCAGGACAGGTCTCGGTGAACGGCGCGACCCCGGCATCGTCAGCGTGCATTTCGCCGGCCTGCCGCCGGGTACGGCGGCGCTGATGGTCAAATGCCTGCCGCCCGATGTGCTGGAACGTTTCGGCGGCCCGGAAAATCTTCAGCTCCCCTAGCACCGCCGAAAACAATTCGCAAGATTCGGACAGCCAAGTTCATTATCTGCGATAAATTCTGTCGCCGGTTGCTCCGCGTTCGCAACAAGATAACTTCAAGTAATTGTTATTAAACATTTTTTTCACATTATGATAGGATAATAGCACGATAAGAAATACAGGAGGCCAACGGCCCCGGGGGCGAAACACCGTATTTGGAGGGTTCATCATGACTGTATTTTCCCGCCCTGATTTCGACCATCACCAGTCCGTACATTTCCATCAGGATGCGGCGAGCGGGCTTCGCGCCATCATCGCCATCCACAACACCAACCTGGGCCCGGCCCTGGGCGGTTGCCGCATGTGGTCCTATGCAGATGACACCGAGGCCCTGGACGATGTCCTGCGCCTGTCGAAGGGCATGACCTACAAAGCGGCCATGGCCGGCCTCGACTTTGGCGGCGGTAAGGCGGTGATCATTGGCGATTCACGGACCCAGAAGACCGATGGGCTGATCCGCGCCATGGCCCGCTTCATCGACAGCCTGGGCGGCGCCTACCATACCGGCGAAGACGTCGGCATGACCGTCGCCGACATGGATATCATGCGCCAGGTGACGCCCTACGCCCACGGTGTTTCCGACGGTTCGGGCAATCCGTCGCCGGCCACCGCCTGGGGCGTCTTCGTCGGCATCCGGGCGGCGGCCCGTCATCGGCTTGGAAGCGGTGAGTTGGACGGCGTCAAGGTGGCGGTCCAGGGGCTCGGCAATGTCGGTGCCGCGCTTTGCCGGTATTTGGCCGACGCCGGCGCCCGGCTCACCATCGCCGACATTGACGCCGAGAAGGTCCGCGCCGCGCAGGAGGCATTCGGCGCCACCGCCGTGGTCAGCGACGATATCCACCGCGCCGACGTGGAGATCTTCGCGCCTTGTGCCCTGGGCGCCGGGCTCAACGACGCGACGATCCCGGAATTGAAGGCCGCCGTCGTTGCCGGCTCCGCCAACAACCAGTTGGCTGAGGCACGCCATGGCGACATTCTGCGCGAAAAATCAATCCTCTACGCGCCCGATTACGTCATCAATGCCGGTGGCCTGATTGATATCGCCGCGGAAGGCCCGGACTACAATACGGACGACGTGTTGCGCCGGGTCGGCGGCATCGAAGCGACCTTGGCGCGGGTTTTCGAACGCGCCGAGGCTGAAAATCAAACCCCGGAACGTATCGCCGACCGCATCGCCGAAGAACGGTTCGGGCACGGTGCCGCGCTGGCGGCCTAGGGTTCGCCGATAATCCATCGCGTTACGATAAGGGCACGACAGGATGATACTAAAGTGTGTATGCACTATTATCAAAATCGACGGATCGGCACCGTCATGAACGTGGAAGCCCTGGAGAACTGTACCTGCTTTAACTTGCGCAAGGCGGCCCGTGCGGTGACCCAGATGTATGATGATGCAATCAGGCCGGCCGCGTTGCGCGAAACTGTTTTCGCTGCCTAAGACGCGTTGCGCGAAACTGTTTTCGCTGCCTAAGAGATGTCCAGCAAATGCCCGGTTTTGACGTAAATCAGGCCGCCGTCGCGGCTGAAGGGCGTGTGGGCGCTGCCCGGCGGGTTGCGCAGCCAGGTGCCTTTCGGATAGCGGCCCTGGTCATCCTCGAAGACACCGTCGAGAACGAATATTTCTTCGCCGCCCGGATGCGTATGGCGGGAAAATTCCGTGCCCGGCTGCCATTTGACCAGGGCGACATGTTCGACCCCGCGCTCAAACAAGGGCATGACCGAGAGCCCGTCGACCAGACCCGGATGCCAATCGGCCTGGTTGGTGTCGATTTGCACGGTGTCGCGGTCTTCAGGGTCCATCTGACATAGCTTGACGAAAATCACGCAGCCCGTCGCGCTGTGCGGTTTGTGGCGGGAACCGGGCGGATTGCGGATATAGCTGCCGGCGCCGAAATCGCCGGTTTCGTCAGAGAATACGCCGTCGAGGACGAAAAACTCTTCGCCCTCCGGATGGCCGTGTTCGTCGAAATAGCTGCCCGGCTGGAACCGGACCAGCGACGTCGCACGGCCCGCCTCGGCGCCATGGCGGTCCAGCATGCGGCGCTCGACCCCGGCCAGCGGCGACGCAACCCAGTCCATGGCGTCCGTATCAATAACCGCGCGTTCTTTCAGATCGGCGTTAATCCGCATCACCGGTGATCCCAAATCTGGTGTGATCGGCGTCATTGCCGCACATGGCATTGAGAAAATAAAATAGCCGTGTTTGCAAAACCCTAACCTTTGCATGTGACACTCACATATAGGCGTCAATATAAGGCGCCGCTATATAATCTTTCGGCGTTCGAGAGCGGAAATCCAACAAAAAAACGGTTCTGGTCCTTTCATGGTCCGGGCATAAGCCATTGGGGCTGACGTCCGTGATCCACGGGAACGCGGAACGGAAGTGAGGAGAAACCGCCCATGGGAGACGCATCCTACGGCAACGCCATGACCGAGATCGCCCTGGCCCTGGCCATGGCCTTTTTCGCGATCATGGTCCTAACCATGGTGTCCATGGGCGCGCCGGCCACCAAAGCGACGGAAACCGCCGGTACGCCGGTCAAATTGACCCTGGCGCCGCCGGCACCGAATAGGAAATCCGCCGAAGACACGCCGGCCGGCAAGGATGAAATTGTCGTCTTCTGGCAGGGCCGGTTTTATGACCAGGATCTGAAGTCCCTATCCATATCCGCGCAGCGTTACACGGGCCGGGTCATCCTGGCCCTGTCGCCGGCGCTTTCCATGGCCGACGCTCTGGAAGCGCGGGCCCAAGTAAAGGCCGCGAACATCGTCGTTTCGACCCTCGACGAGCGCTGGCTGCAGACCATCGACCAAGCCATTGGCAAGGAGTGAGCCATGTTTCGACTGCCCCTTCGATTGATCTTTGCCGCCCAGCTGGTCCTGCTGGGCACCGCGCTGCTGGCCCCCGTCCGGGCGGCAACCACGGAAGACGTGAAGCGCATCATCGTCGAGGAATCGCGGGAAACCCTGGTGCCGACTTCTTTGGCGCTGGCCGTGGCACAGGTCGAATCCGGCCTGCGCCCGGACCGCCAAGGTACCGACGGCGCGCGCGGCGTCTACCAATTGCTACCCGATACCGCCCAGGACCTGGGCACCAAACCCAGGGAATTGTGGGACACGCGGAAGAATGTCCGCACCGGCTTGAAGGTGCTGGACGGTCTTTTGGACCGCACCGAAGGGCGTTGGGACGAGGCCTTGCGGGCGTACGCCTCGCTCAGGCCGGCCCGCGCCGGTAACAAATCGGAACGCTACGTCAGTGACGTCATGGGCTGGGAACGGCGCTACGCCGAACGCCTGGCGCTCAGCGATGCCGTCGACGGCCGCCGCCGCGAGGTGTTGATGGGCCACGACGATTGGCGCGGTGCGGAACAGCCCGCGGCCGTCGACATGGTCGGTCGCGATACCTTGCCCTCGGATCAAGCGGATGAAGAGACCACGCCGAAAGCGCCGGAAGTCGCCGAATTGCCGCCTTATATGCAGCCCGAAGAGGTCGATCCGGATACGGACGACGATACGGATGTCCCCGTCGAAGTGAAGATTTACCGCGGTAACCGCGGCACGGAAGTGGAAATCACCGTCTACGAAGAGGAATACGAGACCGATGCGCCGCAATGGCGCCGCCCGCCGCCGCCGCCGCCCGTGTTCCGGCACCGCCCGCCGCCGCCGCGGCTGTGGAAACCGCCCCGGCCGCATTCCAGGCCCTTCGGCTGGCGCTCGACCCGGTTCGCCGGTCAAAACCGCGGCCCCCGCTGGTCGCCCCGCAAGGCGCGCCGCCTGAAGCGTCAGGCCCGCCGCGGTTTCGGATGGAGGCGCCGTTAATGCCGGGTGCCATCATACGTCTGCCGCGGGTCGTGATGGCCGGCGCCGTGTTCACACTGATTGCCGTGGCCTGGACCGACGGAACGTCGGCCCGCGTCTCCAACCAGGCCAGCGCCGGTGCGCGCCAGCAGATCATGCGCCTGGTCATTCGCGAGGCCCAACACATGGGGATCGCCGCGGATCTGGCCCTGGCCGTGGCCAAGGCGGAGTCCGATTTCGATTTCCGCGCCCGCAGCCACAAAGGCGCGCGCGGTGTCATGCAGATCATGCCGGTCACGGCGCGCGGCGAATACGGCATCGCGCCGGGGCTTTTGTGGAACGCCCGGATCAACGTCCGCCTGGGCTTGCATTTCCTGCGCCGTCTCCTGCATCGTTACGAGGGCCGTGTCGATTTGGCGCTGTCCTACTATAATGGCGGCTCGGCCGTCGGATCCCTGCCCAACGCCAGGGTCATTCCGGCAACGCGGACGTACGTCAACAAGGTTCAGCAATTGCGCCGCACATTCAGCCGGCAGCTGCGCCGGGAGGGACAGAAACTTGGATATCGTGTCTCCGGAAAACCTGGTTCTCGAAGAGGGCAAGAGTTCTGAGCTGGCCCAGTGCCTGCACGTCGTACAGGAAGCAACCGTTGATGATGACAGCAAATATTCAGAAAAGACCTGCCGCGAACTGGCCCGGCATATCGTTTGCCGGACCTATGCGCCGGTGGTCCATGAGCTTTGCCACCTGGTCGTCATCGCGTCACACGGCGGCAGCGCCAGCGGCCGCTATGAGGAATTATTCTGGGATGCAGGGGTCGCCCGGGCCGGCGCCTTCCGCGCTTATCTCTCGGCACGGCCCTGGCAGGGGACAGCCGTTTCCGTGGCCGGCGGCGAAGCCGGGGTCGAGTATTCGGACAAACCGTTCGCCGTTTCCTACGGCCGTATGCCGCTACTTTCAGCGCTCATGGAATTTGCCATGACCGCCTTAGGATACACGTCTCTGGATGAGGCCTTGGCCCCCTTGGTCGGCGAATTGCCGAACGCGGCCGCCGTGTCCGAGGCCGCCAATGATCTGTCGCGGCGGCTTTATGCCTATCTGAACGATCATCTGCCGCCGGTTCAGGCGCAGCGCAAGAACCGCAGCTTTCTGGCCTTTGCCGCCGACAACGCCGGTGGCAACCTGACCGCACAATCGCTCAGCGATGATCTGGTCATGGACTATTGGCTGGCCAATGCGGTCGCCGCCGCCGACGCGGCGCCCGGCGATATCGACGCCCGCACCTTCCGAGGCGTGTTCGAGACCGCCGCCCGATTGATCCGAATTCTGCGCCATGCGGAAGACAAATACCGCCTGGGCGGGGCCCTACCCATCGGCACGGATCGCGACGCCGGGGAGGTTGACCCGGCCGATTTTGAGCGCGCCATCGGCGAGATCGAAGACGATGATGATCCCTTGGCCCTGGCCGAGGAAACTCTCGGCGGGGCCGTCAAATTTCTGAATAAACGGGAACTGGCCCAGCTTGGCGAAACCGTCCACGGTGCCCCGGTTTCCCAGGCCTTGCCCCGATCAATCCTGCGCAGTGCCGTTTTCGGCCAGGCCCAGGCGCGGCTGACCCAGGCGCAGCGCGGCAAGCCGAAGCCCGGCGAGCTGGCCGCTCTGGTCGGCGAACTGCCGGACCAGGACTATGAAGCCAGCCTGGAAGACTATTGGCGGCTGGTCGAACACATGGACCGCATGGCGCTGGCCGGCTTGCATGTGTTGGCCCGGGCCGGCAATCCGGCGGCCATCTCTCTGGCGCTGGCCCTGCGTCCCGAGATGGATTTGCAGGGTTTGACCCCGCCGGCGGACGAAGAACCCGCCGCCGGCAACGTCGTCTCCTTCCAGGCGGCGAGCGCCGGCAAACGGTTCTTCGCGGCGCTGGAAAACAACGGCGAGGGTGCCGGGGAGGGCGATCTGCCGGCCTTGGGTGCCGAAGCCCGCAGCGCCTTCAAGGCCGTGTCCCGCAAGGGATTTACCGATAAGGATTTGGCCGACGGTGCCATCGTCGACATGTTTGCCGATGGCACCAAGCTTTTACTGGCCGTCCGCCGCGAGCTTCTTGATTTCCTGGAAAATCCCGCGGCGTCAATTGACTGGACCGGGCAGTTCGACGCCGACAAACCCGTTTTCAACAAACAATTCATGCTCTTGTATGGAGGCCAAGATGGCTGACACGACACCAAACACCACCACGAACGCCACCGAGCGTTTTGCCACTGAGGCGCTCGACACGCTCTCCCACGTCGACGAGATTCTGACGCCGGCGCCGGGCAAGGTCGCCTTTGCCGATCTCTATGCCTATGCCGTCGATCCGGGCCACGAGCCGGCGGACAGGTTGCTCGACGCCCTGGACACGGACACAGGTCTGCAGGCTGATTTTCAACGCCTGTTGAAAAACACGGCGCGGTATTACATGCCGGAAGTGGCCGCCGCCAGCACCGGTGCCCTGGATTCCCGGGAGGTTGACGGTTGTAAAATACTGTTCAAGTCGTCGCGGGCCGATCCCGACCAGGTCTATGTCATTGTCGAAGCCACCGCCGACAAGACCTTTGCGCCGGAAATGCTGTTCGTGCAGTTTCCCGATGGCCGCACCCGGCGGACGGAGCTGGGCGGCGGCCGTGATGGCCGCACCCAGATCCTGCTGGATCGGGCCTCTGAAATCGCCCAGGGTCTGATGGATATCAACACCGAGGTATATGTGAAGTGACGCCTGTCCGGGTATTCATCGCCACCACCGCCGGCCTGGTCGCGGTGCAGCGGATTACCGCGGAAGACCCCGAGGTCAATTCGGTGGTCTGCCTGGCCGGTAAGGCCGTGGCGTTGCCCATCAGTGCCGCCTATGAAGCGTTCGTGCGTGATCCCACCGGCGTCATCCAGCGCCATTTCGGCCATCCCGCCTACCGGGTCGACGTCTCATCGGCCGTCGACGAAGGGTACAGCTGGCAATTGGCGCTGTTCGCCGCCCATGCCCTGGTGAAGGCCGGCCGCCTGGCCCATCCCGACGCCGAGGTGCAGCTGACCGTGATTGCCACCGGGGAAGTGAACCGCGATCTGCATGTCCTCGAAGTCGATCATATGACGGAAAAATTCGGCGATCTGGCCGCCCAGCTGGACGCCATCGGCGCCGATCCGGCGCGCACGGTCATGGCTGTGCCGCGCGGCAACGGCGACGCCGTCAAAGAGCACGCGGCGGCTGCCGATGTCGCCGGCGGGTTGACCGTTTTGCCGATCGCCCATGCCCGCGAACTGCTGGACCATCTGGGTTTGCCCATGAATGAAGGCCCGGCGGCGGCCGTCCCCAAGGAGGCCGCGGCGGCGCCGGAAAACCCCCGCAGCCGCCGGGTCATGATGCTGGCGATCCTGGCCCTATTGCTGACCGCCGGGGCCGGCGCGACGGGTGTGCGGTACAGCCCGCAATTAAAACAATGGGCGGCCCAATGGGTGCCGGCCCTGAAGGATGCCAAGCCGCCACTGGAGACGGCAAAGTTGCCGCCGCCGTCGACGTCCGTACCAAAGATCACACCGGCGCCCGCCCCGAATGCCGCGCCGCCTCCGCTGCCGCCGCCAATCCAGGTCACAAAGCCCGCTGTTGTGCCGCCGCCGATCAAAGCGGCGGAGCCGGCGCCCGAAAAGGTCGCCGCACCGACGCCGGAACCGGCACCGAAGCCAGCGCGGAAATTGGCCGCAAAACCGAAAACCGCGCCCAAACCCATCCCGAAACCGGTGCCGACAAAAGTCAGCGCGCCGCCCAAGGACGACTTGAAACCGGTCGATGCGCCGCCGAAGACGGATGTGATCGAAACCGTGCGGCTGGGCGAGGCACCGAAGGGGGCGGTAAGCTTGGAAATCCTCGAGAACCGCGCGCCCAACGGCTACACCTGCCGTGACGTGCGTTCGGGTCGCATCGAGGCGGAAACGCAACAAGCGCCCGAGAAAGGGCCCTTCGCCTTCGGGCCCAGCGTCATGGAAAACCTGTGTTCCGTGGAGATCAAGGCGACCGCCGATGAAGACGGCATGTATCTGTTTGGGCGCTATCACCGGTGGACCCAGAACCGCCCGGGGAAGGGGCCGCCGGACAAGGTTATCGATCTGGGCCCACGGCAGGGCAGTGTGCATTGGTCGGTGGACATTCCCGAACGCATGGGCCGCGGCGCGTCTTTCCAGGTCCTGGTATTTTCATCGTGGAACAGTTTTAACGTGCCGACAAAATTGCTGGCGCGTATCGGCACGAAACCGCGCAGTCCCGAGGCGCGGCGCGCCGTCAAGCGCCTGAAGCGGCGCGGCATTGCCCTGAAGACGACGCGCTTTCGGGTTATTCCCGAACGCCGCACACCGCCGCCGCCGCGCAATCAAAGCTGGCTGCCCAACACCGGCGGTTAACCGCAAAAGCCCCGCATAAGTCCCCCCGATCGGAAAATTCCCCCTGACCTTTTCATAGCCCCTTCGACCACCAAGCGAAGGAGACCGGTTATGAAAATGCGACCCAAGAATTCCCCACTGACCGCCAAGGCGGCCCTCATGAGCGGCCTGCTCGGCATGACCATGCTGGCCGGCTGTATTCCGGCGACCACCGGCGGCGGCGAAGGCATCGGATTCCGGCAAGCCCGGTTCCAGGAAATTTCCGCCATGCGCTCCTACCGGAGCTGCGTCGATGACGCCATGAAAGTGGCCGAAGACGCGCGCCGCCAGGGCCATGCCGCCGGTTACAGCCGCAGCGCCCGCATTCTTGAAAAATGCGAGGCCGATCTGGGTCCGGAAGCGACGACGCTGGCTCAGGAAGAACGCATGCGCGCCTATGCAGTCAGCGTCCTGAATTATGTGAAAGCCGGCGATCTGGCCAGTGCCAGCACCAACCTGCAGACCTTCAAGAAGTCCTTCGACGGCCACGATCTGTACCTGCCCGACGGCTCATCGTTCATCGATTCCATGACCCTGATCACGGCCAGCAAGGAAAACGCCCGGCCCCATCGCATCGCCATGATGAACGTTTCGCAAGACCTGCGCACGGAAATGCAGCGGGTGTCGTTCTGGAAACGCAACTGAGGCCGGTCCGGCCACGAGGAGCCCCGTCATGACCATCCAACGCACAACCCCGATCTTCGTGGCAGCCGCCCTGACCTTCTCGGTCATGGCCCTGGCCGGCACGGATACCCTAGCGGCGTCGCCGGCCTGGAACCCGTCGGTGACGGAGAAGCTGGTGAAGCTGCCCCAGGAATACTTGAAGAAGTCCCTGGACCGGGATTTCCGCCGCTCGCCCCTGGCCGACGCCATCCAGAACACGGAAGAGGAAATCAGCCTGAAGCTGCAGACCCTGGGTGATCTCAGGAATGCCGCCGAACAGGCCGACGACGAACTGCGCACCGAACTGCGCCACCAATTGCTGGCTGAAAAACGCCAATACCTGAACCTGGTGAAATCGCGCCAGGACCTGAAACGCAAACACCTGGAGAAACGCCGCCGCGTCTACAAACGCATCCTTGGCAAGGTGTTACGCAAGAAGCAGAACGAGACCCCGGAACAGGTCGAACTGGTGAAGCAGCAGCAGTCGGCGCACGCCCGCTTTCAACGCACCGTGGAAGCCGTCGACATGAAGGTGTTCGCCACCACCGTGGCGCCGCAATCCAGATACGCCACCGATTACGCCAAGAACCTGTCGGCGGCGAATGCCCTGTTGAAAGCCATCTCCAGCCATCCCGCCAATACCCGCCAGGCCGACACCTCGCCGGCAGACAAAGCCGATTATCTGCGCCGTCTGGTCGCCGATACGGATGCCGAACTGGCCCTGGTCCAACAGGAACAGGAGATCGTCGGCTACATGGCGAAGTTGGTGTCTTTGAACGCCATCGCCCTGTCTGAGGAAATAGCCGAAGACGCCGAAGAGGACGTCGCCGAATACGAACAGGACGCGTCACCGATCACGTCTGCCCTCAATTACTTCATCCAATAAGCCTCATACGACAAAGGAGATCCGTCATGAAAACCGTCACCCACGCTATCGCCGCCGCGGCGCTGATCGCCGTCACGGCCGGCAGCCCCAGCACTGGCCAGGCCGGCAGTGTCGAAAACATGGAACGCGAACGCGCGATCCTTCTGGAAACCTACCTGGCGCCGGACATGACGGCGGAGGATCGCCATTCCAAGGCGAACCTGTCGAGGCGCCAGCTCATGGACATGGAACGTATCGTGCTTCGCGACAAGTCCCTGGTCGGCCGCAACACGCCGGCCGTACGCCGGGTGTTCGCCAACTACGACCGGTCCTTCCTGGTCCATGCGGCGATGGAAAAAGACCTGACCATTCTGGATCACTGGCTGCAGCAGGTCGGTGTCAGCCAGGAATCGGTCATGAACGCGACCCGCAGGCGCCGTTAGGATGCGCGCCATCCTTGATCTCGCCGGACCCAGCACGCGGGCGCTCAGCTATCTGCTGGGTTTCACGGTGATCGGACTGGCGTCGGCGGTGATGATCACCCAGACCCAGCTGAGCGACATTGTCGCCTGGTCGGAAAAGATCTTCGGGACCCTGTTCCTGACGATGTTCTGCGGGCTGGTCTATGTGGCGGCACTGGCCTTGGTCAAGGTATCCGGCCGCACGCTGGCTGAGCCCGGCGTGCGCACCTGGTTCGAAGCCGGCGTGCAGTCGGCCAACGCCATCGCCACCCTGGCGCTCACCTATACCCTGTTGGGCATCAGCCTGGGGATCGGCAGCCTGGCCGAGCACGATTTGAACCCGGGAACCATTCAGGACGTCATCAAGGGCCTGACGGACAATTTCTCCATGGCCTTCATGACCACGGTCGTCGGACTGCCCACGTCGGCGGGTCTGCGCGCCGCCCTTTTGGTTGCCTATAGCCGCGCCCAGGAACGCGCTCAGCACCAACCCTTGCCGTATTACGGAGATTGATCATGCGATTTCTACTTTTCAACGCCATCGTCGGTCTGGCCCTGGTCTATCTGTTCAACGGCGGTGAATTGTCCTTGAACGGATTGCAAGGCGGGTTCCGCGAAAGCGTCGCCGCGGTTCAGGAAACCGCCGAACAGGCCGCTCGCAAGGTCAAGCGCCAGTTGCACGTTGCCGATGCGCCGAAGCCCGCTGTCGCGTCGAAACCGCAGCCAAAAGGCTACGCCAAGGACGTCATTCCGGCGCCCAAGCCGACGCCGCCGGTGCCGGTGAAGCGCAAACAGACGAACACGCCGCCACCCCCGCCGCCGGTCCCCGGCGCCAAGATGGCCGAGCCCCGATCCGGACCCAAAATCGAGCCCCTGCCGCTGCCCCGCGCGCAGATGGTTGCCGAACGTCCGGCCCATAAGATTGACGAATCAAAGGCGGTGAAGCACCCCGTTGCGGCACGCCGCGATGAAGTGCTCGGCAACGGGCCCGTCGACGGCCCGACCCAAGGCGCCGCCGGCCGGACCCATGGCAGCGGCGGCCGCGTCGCCCTCAAGGAAGGCACCAGCCTGATGTCGGCCTCCGAACGCCGCCGCCAGCTGGACGACCTGGCCGAGGAAATGGAAATGCTCTATCTGGAAAAGATCGGGGGCTGAGGCGATGACGCGCCGGCAATTGGGCTCCACACTTTCCATCACGGCGATCCTTGTGGCGATCTTGGCCATCCATACCATGGATGCCACGGAAGCCCAGCCGGAACAGCCATTGGCACCGCCGGAAGCCGCTGGCACGGTGCCGAAAACCCCAATGGCGAGTGCCGTCGCCCCCGTGACCTTGCCGCCGCCGCCGGCACTGCGCCAACCCGTGACGCCGCTTCCAAGCGCCGCGGCGCCGCAACCCGACGCCAGCGCCGGCGTCGTCAAACCGATCAAGGCCGCGCCGAAACCGGCAGCCGTGGTCAAGCCTCTGGAACCAGCGGCCAAATCCGCCCGCAAATCCGCGCGCGTCAAAAAAACTGTCCAGCCCCTGGCGCCGGCGCCGAAAACAGCCGCCGCCGCCGATCTGATCGAGCAAGCCCCCGGGGACGCCATCGAGCCGTCGCCTGAGAAAGTCGCCGCCAAGACCG